>Ga0302271_10000044_pt1 | contig 95042 bp, 48 predicted proteins | sample III_Bog_N1_1_FD_198767 | JGI IMG/M metagenome (GOLD analysis project Ga0302271, IMG submission 198767) | Peat permafrost microbial communities from Stordalen Mire near Abisko, Sweden - III_Bog_N1_1 | ecosystem: Environmental > Terrestrial > Soil > Wetlands > Peat | place: Sweden: Abisko...
AGTTTCTCCACCTGTTTTCTTTTTTGTAAATATGTCTAACACAAGCTTCATTTTTTATTTTAAAACATTCTTACAAAGCATCGAGCCATTTTGCCATTTATTTGCTCTCTTGATTATCATTTTATTTGTCTTGCCGATATTAATTATTCTTTGAATTCGATGAGTCAAGAATATTATTATTTTATTTGTTCATCTCTGATTTTGCTTTATCAATAGTTCCTTCTCCCCTTTTCTTTTGGACTAAAAGCATTTGAGTCAGACTCTCAGTGGTTTAAAGTTCTTTTAATAGGCTTTTGTTTGATTTCCTTAGAGATTAGATCCTTTTAACAATTTCTTACTCCTTCTGGGTGGATTCTGCAAAATAAACAAAGGTAATAGATATTCATTTGAGCACTGTCTGTTACCTTCTTATTTGTAAGAAATGCATTTAACCCTTTCAGTTGGTTAAATTGTCCTTTCCTTTATGAAGAAGCAGCTGTTTTAATTTGTATTATCCATAAATGACTCATAATTATGCTAACTAGGTCTTTTGTATTTATTTGTCAAGTATGTTATATGAATTCTTCTCTGCTTCTCTTCTAATGTCTCTAAAATAATAATTATTCAACCGTTTGTGACCTAAAATATAAACTATTCCACCTTGAAAGCCATGGCTATCTTTTAGATCTTCACCTTGACAAGGGTTATCAGAATTCATTCTTCTGTACATCTTTATTATTTTCACAAATACATTGAGAAACTTATTAACAAATTAATAACAAAATACATTGAAACTGTATGGAAATCGATCATAATAAGCGATGTAATCTTTGTCTAAGGAATAATCTCTATTTTTATTTGTTTGACATTAGTTCAGAATAAGAGATTCATGCCTGTAACTTTGGTTATCTCCTTTAGTGAAATAGTTTCTCATTTTCTTATTAAGATTAATATTTAAAATAATAAACAATTAATCTCATTCGTTTAACTTGAAGTAATCCAAGCATTTTCAATATGGTTCTATTCTTTTATTACTGAAGAGTTAATTCCTGATCATTGCATTAAAATACCAGATTCGTTTATCAATATAGCAATACAGAATTGTATTAATTAACTCTCTCAAAATAATAGCGAGATCAGCATTAAATTACTTATTCAAAAATATTAGAACAAAAAAACTCATAGATAGGTCAAATTTAAGTACAATGGGATTCGCATCGTTTATGTGGGGAACAGCTTTTGGCATGACAGTAATCTATTCAATTCCACCAACATATTACAATTCTGTAAAGAAGAATCTCATTACGCCTACTTATAAAGAGTTGAAGAGAGATCCTATAATTCCTGCTGATGTTATTGCAACAGCATTCCATGGTGCCGTCAACGCAGTGAAAGATTTTTGATGGTTTTGATAAGAATGTGCATTGGAAAAGATCAATAAATTCGCAGTTAGATTTTGAAAAATCAGAAAAGCTAATCGAGATAAGAAAGAGAAATATACCAAAACTGAAGAATGTTGCTTGAATGCAGAGCAATCTAAAACTATGAAAACTTGTGCTTTTGTTGTTGTCTAAATATTATTTGTTTGCTGTACACTTTTGAACACTAGCGAGAATTTAATTAAAAGGCTTTTGAGCTTTCAGCACTTTACGAGACCTATTGGGGGATGAGTGGAAGCATTTTAAAAGACAGTTGGTGATTAAAAGGAAAATCAGAATAAAAAGAGTTGCATTATTAATACTTCATTCAAGAAGATAAATAAAATGGCTTATTCCACTGGAAGTAACTTTGGAAGAACTAATTACAGTCACAAGGAGCAGATGATCCGTTGCGGGATATCTTCTCTTAAATGTTTCGATGGAGAAGATCTTAGTAAAACCATATTTGTGTTGAATAAATGTAAAGTTAAACTAATTATGTTGCAGATTAAGGAAACAGGAAGAGAATGCAGTAACTCTAGTAAAAGGACTGGATTGAATAGCAACTCAGAGAGAAGGAGGAAAAAAGATAGCAGGAATTAGCAGAGAAAAGGTAAGATTGTGACATATATCAAGAAGCAATCTTCTAATAGATTATTATTAAAGAGCCTTTGAAGAATAGACGCTCCATATAAACATGATGCGCACAGACTTAGAAGAGAAACTAAAAGAAAAAAGAAGAAATTGGGAGAAAAACAACAAAGAAGTTAACATCCTTCAGGTAGAGTGAACAAATATTGTTTTATCAAGCAATTATCTCTGAATTACTTTGAAGCTCCAGGAAAAACTCGACAAAGATAGAGCAAATCATGAAGATAATCAGTAAATGAATTAATTTCACATTACCTACTGCAAGACAAATCAATTCTAAACTGAAGATACGGGTACATGTCAAAGTGCTCTTTCCAAGACCAGAGTCATCCCATATCACTGGAAAGGCATGAATAACACATAAAAAAACGAGATTGTCCTCGAACAAGACTAACAACTACATGAAAGAAAGGTAGAGAAAGAAGATAATTAAATTGTAATTAATATTAAGAACATTTTAGATATTAGAAGAAATGGAAAAGAAAGCTGATAAGTCATATGCAACTCAGACAGAACGCAATAGATTCATGCTCGTAAATTTAGAGAGACACAGGAATAGATAGCATCGCTAGGTCATGGATGAAATCAAGGAATTCAATCTACTGGCTGCCAAAGAACAAGCAATAAAACTAAAACACATGTATGATTGAATAAAAATTGAATAAATAATGAATATTTGTAATCGTGTCTGTAAATCAAATAATTCAATTAATTTTGTTAGATAACTTCAAAAAATAACCACAATTCAGAATTAGTGATACTAACATAAATAAAAAAGGGATTTAATTATCATTCTGGTCCATATTTAAGGATCAACCGGGATTATACCGATAAAACGTGAGTAAAATAATTCGATAAAACAAAATTACAAAAAAATATTATCAACTCTTTTTTGAAAATCAACACAAACTAAGAATGTTATTTTGCAAACCTTTTTGTAAATACTTGAACTATGTTTCGAAAGCCAACTAGATTGCAAGATTCAGAAGTTTTTCTTCTCTCACTCGAGAAGGTAATCTACGAAACTTAGTTATAAATAACGTTGCATTATTGATGTATTTTGTAAAGGTTTAAAGGTAAGGATGAACCTGTATTGGAATGAAAATGATGCTAGGTAGTTTATAATCAACTAAAATCAGACTCTTAAATAAATCGAAGATCTCCTGAAAGCTGACAATCTGAGTATTAAAACTGTGCAGTTCTTCGTTAGTGATAAGCAAGTCGACTAAGAAATCGAACAACTTGGATTTCTCAATCTGTCACTTAATAAAAACCTAAAGTTAAAAATGAATGGGTTGCCTGTCGATTTCGAGTTTGGATAACAACTGAATGAAGCAAATTATTTCGAAGAAACTAGTCTAGAGGGAGAACTAGCCTAATATGAAGTCCCTGTTTAAGATGCTATGCTTATTCAGGAATTTATTAAAGTACAAAAATATACTAATTTTAATTATTCTGGTTAGATTCACGCTAATCTAACAATTTGTCTATTCTTTTTTTGAAAGAACTACAAGTATGTGCTTTCAAAAATGGACTCTTCAAAGCAAGCATACTCTGAAACAGAAATGACTGAAGGACTTGAGAAGGCAGTTCAAACCTTCACGGAATTTCACTCTTAGAATGGAATTGCAAAGAAAGCATAACTAGTAGCCTCTCTCCGAGCTTCTTATGAAGAAGAAAAAGCCAAGGTAGAAGCTATGGAAGCTGATGCCAAGAAGAAATCAAACTCAATGATAAAGAAGCTAGTTGGTGCTTAATGCTTGTAATTTGGAGTACTCTTCTCCATAACTTATGGAATTTACAGTTGGGAATTCGCAGAACCTGTCAGTTAAATTCTTACCCTTACAATTGAAGCTGTAATTCTCTACTATTTCATAAGGCATCGCAAGACTCTCAATTTGGGTGCTCTCTATTCAAGCAAATTTTAAACAACAAAAGATACTCTCCTAGCTAAATAATATGCAGATTCTACTGCTCATCTTCGTTATCTTAAAGCTAAACTCGACATGGCAGAATCTAAAGTCAGTTTCTCTAGTTTCTCTGCAGCTAAATTACCATAATAATGAATTTTTTTTAAATTGAACTTTTTTGATTCGAAACAACACACCTGTTCATCAAGAAATGTCTTTCTCTCATGCAATACATATGCATTCATAAATATATATTGTAATTAATATTGTTACACCAAATAAACTATATTTAATACAATCTACAGAAGTAAAAGAATTTCTCTTTTAACCTTCTTGCAAAATAATACTATTACATTCGTGATCATTCTCAAAGCAACGTTTCAATTCACTCCAAATCGTTCTCTGAAAGAGTTAATCGCATAAGGAATATCTCCAGCTTTATTCACTGGAGTATTCATTTCACTCTACTTTTAAGAAGCAGATATCGGTTATTTATTACTATCCGCTCTCAATCTTGGTTGCATGCCTTGACTTTAAGACACATTCTCCAAGGTATTTTGAGATATATTCAAGGATTTAGTGCTAATTTCTTAAATTGGTTAATAATTTAAATAATTTAGTTATTTTACTGGCATTTCAAGGCAATCTATTGCACTTTTATTAACTGGAATCTAAGATTAAAGGTAATTTTTGATCATATCATGATCGAGTGGAGTAAAGTATGAAGGCTAAAAATGAAATTAACTATTTTTAGATGGAACCATTGTTGCAATTCCAAGGTTAGCAGAACTATTTAACGTTTCTTATGGCGTCTATCCTTAATTAGCACTAGGTAGATTTTTAGGTAGTTTTGCTAATGGAACAATTATCTTATTTTTGCTCTGTAAAATTGATTTAGAAGATGATCTGTTCATGACAATGACTAACTTATCTTCATCTTTCGATATCGTTTAAGTTTAACTTCTATCCCTCTCACTGACAACCTAATTAACCTTTTTATCCTAAAAAATGATTATTTAACTTTTAAAGTTTTTTTGTAAAATATTATTTCGATTACCTTAATGAAGCTAGTCTCTAAAGGTAGCTAATAGAGTTTTCTAGGGCTGTTAGCTTAATTCACTCTAGAATTATTCAACTACAGGTCTTAGTTGATTCTTTTGACATACTAATTTTGTTTGAATGACCCCCCTTCTTTGTCATTTTTTCTATCATAATTAGCTAGATTATTTGATGGTATCACAAGGGAGAAATTGGCTGGCACATCTGATGAAAAATGAGCAGAACCGATTTTACCAACTTTCATAGGAAAAATTTAATTCTAAACAACTTTTTTTGCATTTGTTTTTGATAATCCAGTGCTGTTTGGATTCACACTGCGTACTGCTGATGACTAAAGAGAATCAACTTCAGTACTCCCACTTTTAGAGTGACCATAAGATTTAGGAATCTGTCCTCTAACGCTGATTTCTTCTAGTAGACAAAATTAGCTTACTGCGATATCTGCTGCTTTTAATGAGCTAACACCTGAAGATTAAGCTGTGTTCTTAACTAACGAAGTTTACATGTCAGTGTTCTTTTATGAAGAAAGTTAGTGAGAATTCACGACTGTTGACTGAGATGCATTAGATGTTTTACTTGAATTAACCTGAGGTGTTCCATTGAATTTTTAACCATTCTATCCGTAATCTGGAATCTATTTAGCACTGAAAGTAGCAGAACAAGTTATTACGAATGGGTTTTAGATACTTGTCACTTTCGACTACAACAATGAGTTATTATCTTGTTAGGCTTTCATGATTTCTCTTGGAGAGTTTTAAAAGATTGATTTGTCAGCAGAAGTAGGTATTTTACTTGAGACAATATGCTATTTGCTTTCCTTTGATGGCAATCTTTATGCATTCTTCTAAACAACTTAAACTTTAGTTTTACTCTTATCATTCATATGAATCCTTGGAGATTACCCGTTTCTTTGGTGGTTGGAATGCGAAAGATCTTGTTAATAGCTTTAATTGGTTACTTATTCTTTAGTTTATTTTATATTCTACGCGCTTTCGTTTATGCCATTTAATTTACTCTCTTTCTATTTTTTATTCTACTCTTCTTTTAAGTGGACAATACTCACATGCTACTTTGATTTATTTGCTGTTGAATTGGTAATGCTGCTTTTTCCAGCTGAGGAACTTCTTTCTTTATGCATTTACAATTAATTATCTTCTTTTGTGCTGAGTAGATTGATATTGACTGTGCGCACTTGCGGACTAGCTCCAATGGAATATCTAGGAGGATCCAAGCAAGTAGTTAATTGAGCTGCACTTTCACTGTTCTTGAGAAGAAAGTGCTAGTTGTTCTTCGCTCCAACTTCTTTGATTGTATTCTAGAGATATTTTAAATAAGCGTTCTCAGAATCTTTTGGTTTTTTGTTAAATCTCTTGATCAATGACTAACATTTCTGTGGTGAAAAGGATTAGCCATCACATCCAAACTCCTCTTAACTTCGTTCTCTTTAACTCGCTTAGCCTATCTTCTATTCTTTCTAAATGAGCTGCTGAATGCTTTAAGAGAGATCGAGCACTCGTCCTCTATTATGATTTACTTGACTTTATGACAGCATAACTAAACAATCAATCGCTTTTTTGAGGTGAAATATTTTCTCAACCACCAGATTGAAAAAACTTATTTTGATTTTTTGTGATTTGCGATTTCAGCACACTCATTTCTGTTAAGGATAACCTCAAGATTAATTAAATTTTATCAAGAGAGTATTTTAAAAAAACTGGCCATACAATAAATATCAAACAAAGTCAATTTATTAATCTGCCATACCAAACAACCACTCTCTCTTGAAATAGCTCTTTCAAAGATTAGTTCAAAAAAGAAAAAGAAATTAGATATAAAAAAGTAGCTAAAACAAAATATGAACTTTTATTAATTCAAGTACTCACATGAAACTTAAATAATTTATTCACACAAAAATAGCTTTAAGTGATAAATACATATCTATTGTTTTTAGATCATTTCTCACTTAATTAAATAAATGCAGAGTATTACATCATTTCCTATGCTTTTTGTATTCAACATAGATTTGTTAGTGAATGTGTGTTTTTTTTTTAATTTGAATCTGATCTAATCATTTAATTGCACTCAACAATCCAAACAACTACTTTTCATTGAATATTAAGATAGCAATGGAATAATAATTTTATCAATCAACTCTGGCATATGAATATGCATTCCGCATACTAATAGATAAGGTATCTCTATGCACAGGTGTTCCTTGTTCTGTGAAGCTCTTAATTCGAAGAGGTAACACAAAAGAGTAATTGGAGTTACTCTTTCTAATAATGTATTTCATAAATAAAGGATCATAAAAGATAAAACCCAAGTAATCTTCTCACCTTGATGGTACTTCAAAGTATGGATTTTTCTAAGAACTGCTATCGCTGAAAACTAAAGTCTACTGTGATTCACTTTCTTCTGTATTTTGGGACAAAAAGGTTAAGAAAAATTACCTAAAATATTTATTATTGATCTACTTTCTCAATCCAATTTTGAATAATATGTTATGTAGATTAGTTTCACTTTGCTTATTGAAACTCCATCTGGCAGCAAGTTAGCAGGAGTCGCTAATTATAACTTGGCGTCTCTTCTGAATGGTTAATCTTCAAGTAAAATATATCCCTAATTCCTTCATATTAATATATTGTTACTATTTTGGTAATAGCTGTGTATGAGGTGCTAAAGCTGCACAAGTGTCCTGATCCCAATGCGAAAATATTTATTCGCCTTGAAAAATAATTCCTTACCGACTTAGGAAAGGTCAATGTAGATGCGTAATACTATTTATTCATCTCCTCTTTAGTTTATTATGTTTTAGGCGATTATGTTAAAGAATTGATTTATTTAGATCTTAATAGACTATCATGTCAGATGACGATGATTTTCTAGACATTACATTCTCCAATGATTCTCAAAATAACATCAGCTTATCTTCAAATTTGTAGCAGCAACCCAGTCAATAAGATAAAAATGATGCTCTTCCATTAAAATGCTCTAACTTTAGTTTCTCCAACAACCATTAATTGTCAATTGACCCAAACAGCAAGAAAAGCTCAAATCAATTCACATTCTCAGCTTCTTCTTAAAAGTACACTAATACAAAACTGTCTATTTGTCCATAACAAAATATGACTTTTTGAAAGAAAAAACAGAAATGATGAGAATAGCATCAGCGAAAATCGCTTGAATATTAGCAACAGCAGCAGCAACAGTAAGAATATAAGCTAATTAACTGAAAATGAAAAGATTCTTGCACTTGAGGAGCATGCTAAAATTGTTCTCAAAGAAAAGAAAATAATGAAAAAAGAACTTTAAGATTTGAGAAGCATTATGCATGCTTAGAATAACCTACTTTCTATGGTAAGAATTATGTTTGTTTAACTTTTTTGAAGTTTATTTATCAATTGATTTTAAGAAAAACCATGAAAACGACAAACTTCAAGAAGAACTGGATGCTATGAGAGCAGAACGAGATGAACTAAAGTGGCTAATGGATGAGCTTAAGTAAAATGCAGATAATATTGAAGGCCAAATTTTTAGCAAATTCGAATTGATGAAATAAGATTTCTCAAATCAGTTATCTCTTTCTCAAGAAAGGGAAAGATATCTCCTGAAGCAAGTACATTTTATCTAATTTTCTTGATCTTTTGGAAAGTTAAATGCTGTTTATCTTTAAGAATGAAGAGATTCAAATGAAAGTGAAATAGCTGATCTAAGATAATAATAGTTGCACGGAGAGAGCACTTATGAGAGAAAAGGAAATATTCGATTTAAAATATTAAATCAATTTCCTTGAAAATGCTAATACGAATAATAATGACTTTGATAGATAATACCCTACCTCAAAAAAGGAGTTAGAGTAATAAGACACTTTGTAGAGGCTTTTACTTGAAAACAAATTTAAAGATGAATAAATCTAAAAGTTTACTCACAAGTTGAACTCTATTTAACTTTAAATTTAAAAACAAGCATCTCATTTGAATGCTTAGGATGATGAGGATTATCTAAGCTAATAGCAAGATTAGTTTAGGCCAGTAGATAATAAAAATGCTAAGAGTTTTCTTTCTAATACTTTTAACAATGAATTTCACAGCTGCATAATTTAGGATTTCAAAGATTATGGAGAAGATTTTGAAATTCAAGAACCTGATTTTTTATATCCAACTCCTCGAGAATCAGCTAATAATAAACACATCTAAAATGGAGAATCTAGCATCAGCAAAGATTAATAAGAAGAAGCTAGAGAAAATACCAAATAATACTCTAGGTCTGATAAAAATAATGCGTTAAGCTAACTTTCAAGTCTTTGAAATTATTTATATTCATATTATTTAACTGATTTTCTTTAAATTCAAAAATACAAAGATGAAATAATTAAATTACATATCTTATTATAACTACTTCTTACATGAAGAAAGATCTTATCATTGTGCAGGCTCATGCAGTTTTGCTTTATAACTTAATACTTGATTTTACTATTTTAATGGCTTCTCCGAGATATTTCGAATATGTTTTTATTGTATTCTCTAATGAAGCGTCTATCCCTAAAAGAGGAGTTGCTCCAAGAAGGAATTTTTCTTTTTCCCTAGCTATCATTGTTCGTTTTTTCAAAGGAACTTGCAGTACTCCAAGGCATTCATGGGAATTGTCAACTTCATTCTTGATAATTAAAGGAACAGTGAGAACAGGCAGAATCGTTTTTAAATCAACAAATGGATCATATGAAGCAGAATCTTTAATGGAATCTAGAAGAATTGGACTCATTTAGCACGCTGCTTCTCCTATTATTCCTTTCTTATAGACGTATTTTTCATTCAAGAGATTTGAAAAAAAGCAAGAAAAAGGTAGTTCTTCATTGCTATTTAACTCTTGAATTGACAATTTGTCTTTTTAAGAGGAATTCGATTATTGCGAGATTGGCTCAACAAAGTAGAATTTACATACGTCAATCCCAAAGAACTTCTACAGCTGTTAATGGACTTTCTTTTCAAGCGACAAGAGAGAAGGTGATTCAAGACATTTCAAGAAGCAGCTATTCAGCGAGTCAGAGAATTTAATGATCACAGCTTGTTCTCTTTCTTTTTTTAGCCGAGATATTATGGTACTTAGAAAATTAGCGCAGATAACTCCAAACAGCTCTTCATCTTATCCGAATCCCTCAATATTTGTGCTTTCAGAAGCCTCAAGGATAGCAATTACTTCTTCTTCATATAATATTGGTAAACAAAATGATGTTGAGCAAGTCTATTGCATTTATTAATTTATCCCTAGCTGCATATGAGCATGCGACAAACCAGTAAGAGGGATATCATCACTGTCATTCATAGATACATAAAGATATCGATTTTGAATTTAACTCTTGATGTTAATTGGTAGTTTGCTTCGAATAATATCCTGAAATATGCCTTTTCCAGGAAGGCAACTAATATTTTTGCCTTCTTTATTGAAGGAATACATCAAAGCTGTTTGTGATTAATTTATCCAGAGATGTACGTTCTAAGCTTTTAGAATTGAAGGAAGCACTAACGAGACTCTCGTGAGAATCAACTTAAGATCGTCTAAGTTCGAAAAGTTATGCAGTTCCTTCACCGTTGAGACGAATCTGTTACAGAAATCTCTGTAGGATATGAACTGATTCGCAAGCAAAGAAATAAGTTTTGTTCGTTTCTCAGGGTTTTTGTTTCTGTTCACATGTGCGACAAAGTTGTTGGAGCCGTGTTCGATGATATCATTCTAATATAAGAGAGAAAAATATTATTATTTATCAAAGTCAAGGAATTGTGGTTGCAATTTCAAAATGTAAATAAACTCTTTTACGAGAATCTGAGAGAATTCAAATTTCATTGTGTTAAACCGAAAGTCTGTGTCCTAAGGGATAACTAAGCGCTTGAGTAAATTAGAGGAATTCCTCTGTAAGGTATTTTCAGTGTGCAGACTTTGAAGTATTTTTTCTTCTTGCTAAAGTGATTCTAAATCTTTTTCTGATATTTTTTTCTTCATGCCTTCGATTTTAGAGTTTAAAGAAGCTAGTCTTTTATTTAGTTTTTGCTCATTGGTTTGCAGTCTTAATACTTCAATCTCTAGCTTTACACAATCTTTCTTTAGCCTTTCATTATCACGTACAAGCTCAGATAAAAGTAATCTTTGTTTGTTTGAAGTCGCTCCTGAACCGAAAGAGCTAACTAAGTTATTGTACTCAACTCCTTCTTGTTAGGGTTAACCATTATTCTGATTTGACGCATATTCAACAAAACTAGTCTCCAAAAGCAATTCAAGTCTCTTCTAAAGTGATTCGATTGTTTATTTATCATTGAGATTCTTCTTTTAATTGAAAATAGTTTCTTTATTCTTTTTCATCAATTCTCTATCACTTTGCTCTTTTAACTCTTTCATCTATCGCATGTCTGCTTATTGCTGATGTAGCTAACCTTAAAGCTATTCGATTTACCTTTTCATAGCTGTAACTTACTCAGATCTTGAATTATTGTCACTACTCATAAGCGATAACTTTACTTCATTTTTAGCTGCCTCACTTAATTAACTAACAAGACTAGCTAAAACATCTTTGCTTTTCTTGAATTCCATACCTTTTGATACATCTGTAGTTCTAAATTCCTATTCCATTAGATGTAACACATTCATGACATGTTCTTTCAAAGTATCATAGTCTGCGAAATTCAAGAAGAAGAACAAAAGGAAATTCATTTAAGTCTTAAGTTGTAATTTCAAAAAATGAAGAGAATAATATTATTTATGAATATCTATTTACTTTTTTAAAGTTTAATAGTAGAATTTTTATCAAAATCACGAATATATCTAGATCCAGCTTGCGATTCTAGATTTTGGTTCATTGATGCGCTATCGATATGAGCTTAATTCCATTTTGGAGTTTAAAAGTTTTAAATTGAATCTTCATTTCTAATTATACTATTTCCTATTTCATTTGTTCGAGATAGGATATCTTTAGGTAAGATCTACGATTTGCTTTGTCTGTGCTATCCTGCATCTCGTTTGAGAACTGATAAACTAGCTCGAGAAAAGCAATATCGTTGAGGTGTCGTAGCCGTCTTTGGTGGATAATATATTAATTTCTAACTCATTTGCTTTTTCTCTTTTGCTTTTGCAACTGAAGGGCCTGAATGTGTGTTTTTGTTGTTGCTTTTTTACCCAATACAGAGAATCAAATTATTAGATAATTATCAGCTGAATTTCTTTTTTTTCTTCTTCTCTTCTTTATTATAACATTTAAGATAACCTCCTAGTTGTTTCTTCAAGAAAACAATATGTCTCAGTCAAAAGAGCAATCTGAAAAACGATTCCTTAAAGGGATGGGTCTTCTTTAAGATATCGAGACTGAGATGAATCATATGCTTTAGAGTTATTCAGATGGATAATTATCTCTAGGTCTAGCGAGCTTTTAAAATGAGGATCTTCATCATCTTCTCAAACCTAAATCATTCCGAGTTGGATGTGCTTCTCTGTTAGTATCTAGTAACTAATCTAATGGAACCTTAGCGTTAGTTAACCCTCCAAAAGAGTAATTGAAATTCATTTACACAGATTGCTCTTCTACTTCTACTTCTGTTTCTGGATCTGATAAAAAACAATCAAAAATGTTCTCAATGGAAGAAGATTTCGATGAAGAATATTACAAAGAAGAAAAGTAACAAATTGAGACTGAAACATAGACAAAAGGTAGTGATCCTCTTGCTATGCTTGGAATAACATTTCCATCATAGTCTGTGCTAAATGCGCAATCTAACATGAGAAAAGTTCTAGATTCAGCACTAAAAATAGCTAATATTTTAAGTTAAGTTTAAAAGAAATGATAAAATGAAGTAAATTCACACATATCATTACACATACCGTAAATTCTATTCATCTTTTGTAAAAATAAGCCTAAATATAGCACATGTCAATTATCTTTATTAAGCAAATATCTTTTAAATTTTGTAATTTTTTTATGTTAAAATAGCGTGCAGCTTTCAAGATTGTCTAATTCTAGCTTCTGAGCTATATCCTCCTTTTATTTTATGAACAAAAATAAAAATTAACCAAAAAGAAAAAAAGGGAAGAAAATTTAGAAATTTTAAATGAAAGATCAATAATTTTGTAATAATTATTCATTTGTAAAGTTGAATTAACGCTCTATTTTTAATTGTCCAGCAATTGATCCTCTAATTTTAAACAGTAGTTCTTGTTGAAAAGTAGGTTTGAAGATCCACTCTTTTGATTACAAGCTTAACAATAATTAATAATTCTTAGCCTCAATTTTCAAGAGAGAACAGCTAGCCCCTTTTAATTAGACTCTGTTTTCTACAATATAAGATTCAATAGTAGTTTGGGAAACAGAAAATTAAAAGAAATAAAACCAATGGCTCTAAAAAATATGATGTCAAACTAATATTTAGAGATAGAGATTGGTCCATGTATTTCAACAAATAATGAGAAAGTTTTATTTTGTGAAAGTAAAGTGTATCCTTGAGAATTTATTTGATTCATTTGAGATTATGTTTAGTAGTTAATTATTTACTTTTTGGGAAGTAATCCCATTTCTTTTTGCTAATTTGTTGCTTGAATGAAGTGGCTTTGAGAGTGACTTAAAAATTTGATTTAGATTACGTGGATTACATAGAGTTTTTGAGAAGTTTTTTATTTTAATGGCAATACGATGGATGGACTGTAATCTAAGAGGATTTTGAGATAACAAAAACTGCTTAATTAAAAGTCCATGTAATTTCAAGAATTCCAATTTTAAAAAGCAATGAATTGTTACATATTACCAACGAAAATATGAGAAGACAACCTAAGAACTTATTTGTTGTCTTCATTGTAATTCGTTATGTATTATTTTCGATTAACTACTTATTTAAAAATAGCATTTTCACAGGTAGCAGAAGCGTAACTTTTATTATGTTTGGAAATATTAAAAAGAACTTAAAATTAAGATTCGTGTGGGATTGGCAAGCATGAAATTTGAAGAAATCACCTTGAATCTAATTGTCTTGTTCCTCCCTCCAAGCATATTTTAAGTAGCATTTTATCTACACGCTAATTATTTATAAAGTGTCCAAAATATCTATGTTTCATTTTTACAAGTATTCCAAAAAATAATTGCTCTTACACAAATGGCGTATCTTTTTTAGTCTCTATTAGCATGATTAAGATAATTTGGAGCTAATTTGTATGTTCCAATAACTAAACAAGCGAAAGAGCCTCTATTAAAAATATTACTGTCTGATAAAGAAATAAGAAAGAAATCCTTTATTAGCTTTCTATTCTTGAACCGGAAGTAACTTGTCAGATATTAAAAAGTAATTTTGTGAAGTTTCTTAGAAGATCTCTTAAATTTCCGTTTATTCATCCCAACAATAAAAATCTAATTTTATTTTAAACCAGTGACTAAATATTCTTTGGAGTTAATCACTATCGAATATTGGAATAGAGGGAAAAAAACACTCCAGTAACTAAGAAAAAGAAACAGATTTCTTCGGTTTAACAGTATTTTAAATCACAACATGAGTGAAATGCTAAAGTCAGTTGCATTATACAATACCGTCATCTGGATTCTTTATTTAAGCGATAATACAACTTGTGATAAAAATTATTTGAAGATCAAATCCAGAATTTGATTTTGATTACTAACACATTTTCAAGACTCTTTTGTATAATTCTTATGTCAAATCGCGTTAGTAATTTCTTAGATATTAATAGAAACCTTCCCAATTCAACTTAAGCTGTTTCATATAGTGAGGGAGTGTTTAATTAATTATAAACTTTAATAATTAATTACAAATTATAACTCAAATCATTTTTAGAACAATCAAATATCCATGGGAAAATAATATTCATCCTCATTATCTTCCACCAACGCTACTGTAGTTTATGGCATTAAAAAATAAGCCCCAAAAGATTGCGGGTACGCTCGTCCACTTAATAAAAAGTCCTTGTAAGCCCTCGAACTAGCCGCTAAAGAACTCACCGAAACATTTAAATCCTTATTTGATTTCAGCTTGAGTCTCTCAGAAATCTCCACTAACAATTCTTTTGGTAGCCTTGATAATATATTTGATGGAAACACTTTAATAGAAGACAAATCAGATATCCAAGAAGAAGATGATGACAATGAAGCTGAAGTAGAAACATCTTTTAACCTCGATTGAACTGACTAACCTATTATCTTGCCCACCTTGAAATTAATTAAGAAGATTTCAAAGCAGACAGACCACCCATTAATAACCCACTAAATTCACTCCACTAAAATTAACTTATTCAATTTTTAATACCTACTTCTACTTTCAAATCGCTCCCTATCAAATGCTCTGACTTTCACCGCATCTATAATGTAGTTTACTAAGACAACAATCAAGCTATCTGCAGCAAGAAATATTATTGACTAATGGATGTTAGTCATTCTAATAAGCAAATGCCTGTTGTTGTTACTTGTTTTATTTTACTGTTTCAATTCACTGATTTCATTGAAAAAAACTCTAAAATTATCTCCTTTCTTTTTAATTTTTTAAATGGATTGAGTGAGCAATGTAAGGAAACCAAAAAATGCAAATCAAATTACATCTATTGAAAGAATTGACCTTTTCTCTTTGAAAATAAATTCAAATGGTTATCGAAAGAGAGGATTGACCCCTCAGCCAATCCTTATTTAGGAATTAAATAGCAACTAAAGAAGAGGGTATATAGAATTTAAGCGCTAATATTGTTTTTTCTTGGAATGAAAAATAAAATCAAAAATATTGCTATTTTCTCAATATATATTTCTTTCCGTATTTGGTTTACAACTCATTTTCTTACATTCGAGTAATTTAAAGGTAATCAATAAATCAAATTTAGGAAGTTTCCTAAGGAAAAACAAGAATTATTAAACAACAGCTAATTAAACCTTTCTTTTTTTAGCTATCTGAAGCAAAATAAATAAAATCTTGAGGTTAATTTTCTTATCGAGGATATTTTGAGAAGAAGGGGGGGATTTAAATTAAGCCACGAGGACCCCCCAGCTAAGGTTCTATTATTTTCCCTGGAAAAGGATTAGATTTGAAATAGGGGATGAGAGGGGGGCCAATCAATAATCAAATGCTGGGATGAATCAGCACCAGTATCAATATATTAATTATCAAATAATAACATTCAAAAAGTGTCCATATTAAAAAAGAAACAACTTTCTCTAAAATCCCAAAGTATCATTCATTTGCCCATATTCTTGTCAAAAAAAATGACACGTTCTGAATGCATTCAAAATGAAGGCTCTTAGTTTCTTCTTTAAACTCAATTTCTCTCTGCACTTCAAAAGGCCCTTTGCAAAAACAATAATAATGCATCATTTCAAGCCTTCGATAAAATTGAGCCTACAAGAATTACTCCTTCAATCGAGATTCAACTTGATACTCCTAATAATGTTTCCTTAGCTGAACCAGCTGTTTAAAAACTGATTTTCAAGAAACCAATCGATAAAAAGAAACTTCGAAAAATAAATTCTCTAGCTCAAGATCTCATGGCTGTATTTTCAGATATTAAAGAAAACACTCCTCTCAAGCGAAGGAGAAAAATGACAATTTATTAATTCTGAATAGAAATTGCTTAAATAGCATTTTCGAGAATAATTACTGATCAAAACTAAAGGCTAAATATTATTCAAAAATGAATTTTGAAATTTTCTTCTAGCGCCAAATTACTGCTTCAATCACAAATCCTTAAATCAATAGATACTTCCTCATTACTCTATTTACTAACTTATTAACAAATTGTCTTGTATATTTTTTCTTTTTCTGTATATTTTCGTTTAAGATTACAAAATAATTTAATAAAATGCACTTTTAGCATTCAAGCTAAAGAATGTTAATATTCACCATTAATTCTTTTTCCATTTCTAATAGTCTGAATACTAACTAGAATGATAAACTAAATTTACTTAGATCTGAATCTAAAAATTGAGACTTAATTTGAGAGAGAAAGAAGTGATCCCCTCCTAATCTTTTGTTTATTTTCCCGTTAAGTTAGTTTCTGAAAAATCTTGAAAAACATTGCCGTCCTCAGCCAAAAATTATTCAAAGTTCTTTCTAGCTCTAGATTCTACAATAAAATTTCTTAAGGCGTTTTTTCATGTGATCTTAGATAAAACTAAAGAGAGTTTTAGGTTAATGTTATTTCTTTCAACCAAATAATTATTAACTGGTTAATAAATCAAAGTAAAGATCTAAATGATACTGAAAAAAAGAAAGAGATAAATCAAAAATTATTTCAAATACTTTAGTTATTTTCATATATTGAGTTAAAATAGCTAAGTGTATCTGCTTATCATGGTCATTTTTGGTTGTTTTTACTTTAAAAATGCAATTACTTTCTCTTAACTAAGCTAATCTTATTTTACCATTGTATGGCTATTAAAGTATTCTTTCTCTGGATTGCTTAACTTTGAATTTAATAATCATTGGTGAAAAACATAATTCCCAATTGAAGCTTCCTTTTCAAGCAGTCTCTCCCTCAAAAAGGTAAAAGAATATTGAAATTGTTTTCTTCCCAAAGATCGAATTATTGAACATACGTTATCAAATAGAAGAAATTTGATTTAAACATAATGCTTTGACGCATGAATTTCAACTTGACGAAAGGGGGGAAAGGATAGTCAAAGCATAGACAAGAGAAACGATTTATTTTTAATTAATTTTTTTACAATCAGACCTCACAAAATGATAATATTTATGAAACTCTTTAAACTTCATCTGATAAATGTTTTTTTGATCAAGTAGGTTTGATGTCTAATTTCAATAAATCGTTGCGATTTCAGATTGAAAAAAGCTTAATATCCATTGAATTCATCTGATCAAAGTAAAACATAGATTGGCTAAGAAAAAAAGCAAATGAGGATAATTCAATATGGGGGTGTTTTGATTAATAGGGAAAAAGTAATAATTACCCCAGGTAGTTAGCGGGAGTAGATTTTAAGAAAAGAGTTAAGAAAAGAATATCAGATAATCAAGACAAGGGAAGGAATCATCTGGAGAAGAAAACAGATGACTTAAATAATTAAATGGATAATTTTTAAGAAAGAAAAAAATGGGAGGTAATTGAGGTTCTCTAATGAAAGAAGTGAAACGAGGAAGAGTAGGAAAAAACAAAGATAAGCACATGCACTTATTTAAAATAATTGAAATTGAAATAATTGAATTAAACCGATTTTTGTCAAATTTTTGTTAGTTATTCTTCAAAATGAATGGCTAGAGGTTTTCCCACGAGTTCTGCGCCCATTAGCTTTATTATAGAGTAGTTGGAAGATGGAAGTATCCGATGAGGGCATGAGGTTTATGTAAAGTAGGGAATTATCTGTTCAGCATTTCCAAAAAATGAAAGATGCTTTGAGGTTTTCTGAATTTTTATAAAAATGACTCTATTTCTCAGGGATTTCTTCAGGTTTTCTTCTCAAAAGAAGAAAACTGGCGCTGCAAGGGCACTGCTGTCAGGGCCATCGAAATCAGTATTTTCTGCGTAGAATTGAGTTTAATGGGTTAATCCAATGTCATAAGCAACGGATTGCTTTTGCCCTTAAAATAAAAAGCCATCGATAAGAACTTTAACTTTGGGTCCACTTCTTTTTTCGTCTTCTGAACCAGAAGAATTTGGATTTGAGTTCTTGGAGCTCACTCTCTTGTTGGTCTTGGCTTATTTGTGTTGGATAGATGGCATGTAGTCGTTCATTGTTGATACGAAATTGAAAGAGTGGCTGATAATGGAAAAAAGCCGAATCGGCTTGAAGAATTGTGGTTTATTCTATTGTATTTGTTTTAAATTAAATTGTGAATTTATTAATTAGCGCTCTGAATTTATACTTTGTTTCTCCTCTACTTCATCATTCTTAACTTTCTATTTGCATTCATTTATTTTAAAGAAATTGATTTAATCTCTATTTTATCTATTTTCCATGCAAAATATGAAAGAGGGAGAAAGGGGAAAAAAGAAAAAAATTTAGAATTGTTTTTATTTTACATAAATATGCAATTTTGTTACGACAACAAGAGATATTTTTCGTATTTAATATTTGAAAAACAAATTTTATTTAAATAATATCAACCAACCATCAAAATAGTATTTCAATATTTCATATTAATACTTCTGTTTTTTTGTTTTTATGAAAGAGATAAAATTAAAATAGAGAAGGGAAAATTAGTTTTACAATTAAACGAAATTATAATATAGTTTAAGCAATAGATAAGCAGCAAGTTATCTAAGCGCTTAATAATTGTTAAAAGCTACAAAAACAATTTATAGACGCCTATTAGGTTAGGTAAGCACATAATAGTGTCTATGTTAAAAACTTCAAAGCAATAAATACCTCTAATAACTGTTTTTAAAAGGACGTTTTATCTTGATGAGTATCTTTATTTATCATTTATATTATAAATAACTATCCTTCATGTTTCAATTACCTTTGCTTGGAACTTCAGCAAACAAATTACTATCCAGATCTTACATTTTATCTTTTTCATAAAAAGTCGTGCGTGATTATCTAAAAAAGTGAAAAAATATGATGATTGTTAATTTATTTTTAGGAAGATTCAATAAAGATACATTTTCTTTTTTTCATTTCAAAAAGGCAATAAATCAGGCTCGATTTGGAAAGAAATCATCTCGATCTTAAGATAACAACAAAAAATTTAATTAGTTGATCAAAACAATTAGTATAGCTACCAGAAAATACACATAATTAATACTAAGAACTCGCTCACAGTATTGCGTGTCTTTCTGTGTTTAATACCTGCAAATAAAATAAGAAAGACCCTATTACAATTCTGCAAGCTTACTTTGTGCTGGGATCCTTAAAATTCAACAACTTGATTTGTTAGATTAATTGAAGAGATTATCATTTATACCATTCTAAACTGAAGATGATTGTTACCAATTATTTTAACAAGTTTACTTTAAATGCATACATAAAGAACAAAATGGCAAAATTGCATTTTCTTATGATGGTTGAAACGAAGATGAAGTTAAAGGATTATGATATTTAGAAAAGATCTCAGTTTTACTTAAATATTGAAAATAAGTGAGCTGATCCTTCCCTTAGATGGAGAATACTATTTTGTTTGATAATGCTTATCCTGAATAATATTGTTTTTAGATTTAAAAGTTGAAGCTGAGTAATTAATATTTTCAAAGTTTTCCTTGAATAATTTAGAGTTATTCTTTATTGTGAGTCTAAAACGCTAAGAAATCTTCATAATATCCCTAATTTTTAATAAAATCAACAAGTTTAGTAGTTTTAATCATAAAAAAGAATTACCTTAAAGACATTATCTTTGTCGTTTTTAGCAGATGAAGGTAATTCTTTGTTTAAAGGCACTTCAAAGAAAAGAGCCACATATTGAATTGTCTGTAAGATACTACTAAGAGGAAATCCAAAGCTAAGCTTAGCAAAATCATCAAAGAGATCATTGAATTCATCATTTCTTGAGAAAAATAGATTTCCTTGAGTGAACTAATCTGCCACAGTAGTTGAATCAAATAAACCAAATCCTTTCCCTAAGACAATGTACATAATACTTGCTAGCATGTATCTTGGATCGCATTACAAAGAAGTTATGTCAAGTACACTCACATCAACCGCTTGCATAAATTCTCGAAATAGCAGATAAGAATGCTCATCTGGTTACTTGAATTGAACATTTGATTATTAAGCTAGCCGACTTAAATTAGCACTCTCAGATGTTACTATGAATATATCCCATTGAGACATAAACCAGTTACTCCACATGCTCAAGGTAGGTGGATTTATCATAAATTTCAATACCTGATTTTTTAAGTATTCGTGGATTAATAAAAGGAATAATCAAACAAAAGATCTTACTTAAAGGATTTTTAATTCAAATTAGTTGATTTCTTCTGGTTTGTAGCCATTGTTTGTTGAACATACGAAATCAGCAATCTTTGGAGGATATATTTCCTAAATTATTAAAATGAACAAAAAATGTGAGTATTTCTAACCTTGAAGCATAGTGTATTAGTAAATTGATGTGCTTTTTAATGTTACTTCAAGCTTAGAAGATATATAAAGCGACGTCACTCCTAAGAGTTAAAGATCTCTCTTTTTAATATGGAGTGAATTCGAAAGGTATCTATCAACTAAGTTAATAGCGATATGATAAGTTTCTCGTTTCAACCCAAATTCTTCAGAGACTTCCATCATCCAGTCAAACAAAACAGCTCGCATGTTCACTGTGATATTTGATTGCTTCTCTGGAGTTAAATAGTTAGGATCAGCAGCATAATCTGCATCTCTCATCACTAAATATTCCAGATTGTCACTTCCAAATATCGGATATTCACTTTCCTTCGCTGCAAATTCAGATAACTCTCTTTTAATTCTGCTCTCCTTTTGTTCTCTGGATTCTTAAATATTTGGCTAGAAATTGCTTTTATTATCCTATTAAAACTCACTTAAATTATGCTTTCCTCCTGAAATTGAACTTGAGTTCTCTGGACCATTAACGTTAGTCAAATTCCTAAAACAAACAAAAATCACATTATTGAATTTAATATTTCATCGTTTAAGCCTTACTATCCTAACCTGTTGTTAGTTGACAGCTTATTTGAAAGAGTCTCCACATTATTGAAACCATAGCTAGGTTCAATTTATCTTCCTTCTAATTTTCCTTACAATACAATACTCTCAGGATCCTTGAATTATTCAGCAATATCTCCCTCTTCGCAAACAAGTTCAGCAAAATCCAAGAAATTTTCTTCATCCTCACTGTTTTATTAATCTTCTTCTCCAAGCAATCTTTTCTCTTTTTTGATCTGCCCCTCAGCGAAAAGTTAGTCTTAATTTGCTGTTTTAGTTTTTTCGATTTCTGATGGTTTATATTAGGTATTTATATTATCAAAGAATGGAATAGACTCAATTGAGGAGTACACTATGCCAGCAGGAAATACTGATTGCTTTTTTGTGTTAAATCTATCTTCAAGATGATCATTTGAGGTATTTGGATGATGAATAGTGCCATAGTTTTATTAAGATTACTTAGTTAATTCCTCTAAGTCTGCTAAAAAGGAATCTTTTGCTTTAAATATCATAGGAATTCCATTATTCTAAGGTATTTTATCTTTTTTTAGTCCTTGAGTTATTTGCTATGAATAGGAGTTTTATGGAACTACTTCATTAAATTGATATTCAGGTAAGCACTACAGTTTATCGATTCTAGGTAATAGTTCATCTCGCTGTGTTGAAATCTAAGTGAGACTAGACGATTCAGAGTCAATTTATCTAATATTTATTGATTCAATGAGTTATTCTTGTTGGAGTGCTGAAATTGACTCTAAAAACGCGAGCTATTGAGAACTATCTTTAGGAATTGGTTAATCCTTATTTGTTTCAAAAGCCCCTTATGAATCATGCAAGTACCACTTCGGTAAATTCTATTAAATCGGGATGTTATTTTAAAGATTTTAAGGAATCTACTAGTTGTTATTACTCATACTCCAAAAACTATCCTTGCTACTATTATTCATAAAATTATTGTAAGCAGATTTAGCTGTATTCTACTCCTACACCAAGGTTGTAATTGGTGTTTCCTTAATATTTTGAAAATTGAATTATGTTGAGTTATGATAGGGGATGCTGGCGTTATCTACAACAGTCGATGGTATTCTAAGTTACGATGCTTAGTTACTCTTTGAAGTACCTTAAGTGTCTTTATCTTGAATCAAATAGGATGCTTTTACACCTGATCTTTCAGGTAAAACAGTTTACAACATTTAGGAGTTTCTCGAAGGATCATAATTGGATAAATTTCCAGGTAAATATTATTAATTTTCTCGTTGAAGCAGACACTTTTAATGAGATTGCACGGATGCCTACTACGATTCCAGAGCAGGTTTTGTTCCTTTGTTGTTGTATTGGAGAGTAAAATACTTAGAATCTACGTCCAAGTTTGGTAGAGGAGCAATATTCTCTTCTTACTAAGTTATGATCTCATATATTCCAAAATTCAAAGGAAGAAGAGAACTTCCCGAATTCTTCCGAGAAGGATCTTATGATTTCAAAGCGCTGTGCTATTTAGAAGATCCTTCACTTTTCCCAATCGAGAGAAAATCTTTAGTGAGTCCAGCAGTAGTATCCGCAGCACTGAAAGGAGTGAATTACTGTGTGTCACTGCCATGATGACTAGTGCTATTGTTGCAACTTTGGGGTTATTGTTTTGATTTAGCAAGCTGCTATTGGTGATACGATTGCTAAAATTAATTGCTGTTATGATCCTAAAGACATAATTTCTTTGTTTTTTCAATTTTGAGTTATTCAGCAAAAGTAATGTTTGTCTGAGAAGAAGGAGGAGGAGGAGGAAGAAGAGGATAGCAGTGGTAATTATTCGATGAAGGATTCTAAGGGATGTAGATATTTGTTACTCCATCGGGTACCTGCTATGGATAAATAAGTGAATTACATGTGTTTATTGGTTTAGTTATGATGGTGTCATTTTAGGTAGTATCCCAGTTTATTCTTCCATTTGCAGAGATAGAAGAGTGATTGGTTTTGGAAAGATTATTTGGATGTGTAATTTGCTCATAAGGACGCATATTAGAAGTTGAGTCTGTGTTGAATTACTACTACCCACCGAAAGAGACTTTTTGAGAACTTGCTCGATAGGGACTTCTACTACTGTTACTGCTATTTTATCCTAATAATTGAGAACTATTCGAAGAAGTATTGTTGCTTGTGATTGTATTGTTAGGAGATAAGGGATTAGCTGCTGATGATTTAGAGTAATTTTAATGACTGTTGCTATCTTGCTGTTGAGAGACTAATCCATGAAATATTACTTCTGAATTCTTCCTTTTAGCAGTATTTAAGCTTCCAAAATTGGTATTTTAAAAGTTGGTTTATTCTATTTTTCGTTGCTGTTGGTTATCAATCTCTTATTATTATTATTATTCGTACCCTTGATATTCAAAATAACCTTCTTTTTTATTTTAAATGTTCCTATTTTAACCATTTTGAAGGGGCATACTGTTCTTGGTTTATTTTAAATTCTACTGTTGTTATTGTTATTTCTCGATCTAAACAGCACGTTGTCCTTAAATTACTGGCTACTTCGATGAATTATATTAAAGAGTATTAAAAGTTGCTGATCGAGGTAGTTGATGAGGGTAGATATTTTAATTCACTTGAATATTCGAAGATGAGATAGAGGAAGGAATATTGTGTTTGCTATGTTATTAAGATTAATCTGATTTTTTGTTGGAAGTGCTGGCAGATGAAGTTGCCGAAGAAACTGTTCCGGCTCCATATTGGAAGGGTTTGAAGCTGGAATCTTAAAGAAGAAAACTATTTGGTATTTCCCATGGTGGATTTCGATTTTCTAGTATTTTAATTTCCTTTTTTAGCCAGCCATAAATAAATAAAATATCAATAAAAGTCCTAATTAAAGTAGATATCTTCTTACTTTTGAATGGTAACTCTAGCTAGAATCTTTTCTCTGATCATAAGCTGTTATTTTATTTGTAAAAATCAAAAAAAAAGTGTTATTAAATGTTGAAAAAAGTAAAATATTCCTCAAAAGATTTGCTAAAATATTTTTCATTTATCATTCGAAATCTTATTATTCATAAAGTGCATGAGCATAAGCGAATTTGTTGGGGAGAATGCAATTTTTTGAATTTGCTGTTAAATTTAAAAAATAAATTGGTTGAATTCACTTTTGAATGATCTATTCAGGCGGGATGCAAAGTTAAATTTCAAACTTAGGCTCAACCAAGTGATTGAAAACTAAATTATTAATTACTTTGAAATTTTAAAAGATCTCCTGCTTAGAGTTGCTACTGCTGTGATAACTCAACTTCATTCGTTTTTCTTAGTGACAACATATTCAAAGAATTTTATCTAGAATGCCTTTATCTATTAATATCATCAGAACCTATCATCCAATTTACATCATTTACTACTTTATTCTAACTTTTTTCTTCTTGGTTTGATGCAATCATTAAGGGATCCATCTCCCCTGTAGTTAATCCTCTCTTGATTTTAGAGCTATTTCTATCTTCTTTTTGTGTGTAAGGGACGACATTAAACCCTTAGTTCTCCTTGCTTAAAGGAAACTCTTTGTTTTGAATATTCGAAATTGTTCCTGTTCCAGACCCTAAAAGAAGAAGCTTTTTAGGGATTTCTGCTTCTGAACAATGACGCTGGTGCTTTTTAATAACTCTTCCACTGAGCTAATGCATGTCCTAGTTGTTATTATTGTTGTTGCTTTTGGGCTTATCATATTAGTTATTGTGATTATTTTGAATTTCTTATCCTTCGAAGTATGCAATTTTATGGTCTGTCTGCTTTGAATATTGCAAACCACCTTATGAAGAAGAAGACTACTGTAAATTTGTATTGATTTAGTTCATCCAAGGCTATTCATAAGAAACCATCTACGGGTTGGCATTCCCTGTCTTTGCAAGAAGAGAAGAACTGCTTTTACTTGAGGAAGGCTACTTAGTTATTTATCTGATGTTGCTTGGCTATTCTTATAAGACCATTATGGATTATGGTGCTGCCGGCTTGAACATCTATGTTGGTAAGCCATATGTTTGAGGGATAGAAGAAGCTTAAAAAGATTGTTGTCCAAGTGTACTTGCTTAAATGAGATTCATTTCTTAAGAAGAATACATGTTTTGTTGCTGTTGCATTCCAAGATGCTTTGCTCCCTTTGAAAATCAAAGATATTGGATGGATAAGACAATTATGGATTTTAAGTGAAAAAGGAAATATCATACTAGCGTGGCAGGATAGGGTTGCTGATTGAAAGTCTATTTACTATTTGGTTTGATCTTTGTCTGCATGTTGTTTGTTTAAGCAAAAGAGCGAGTTTAGCTGTGCTTCTTATTCTCTTCGTAGTACATTCACTCTTCGACTACTTTATACAATTTCCTTTGTTTTTTTAATTAAATTGTTTCAAACATAAGATTTTATGAAAATCTAAAAAAACACACTACAATATAATGCTAGCCGCCTTGCCATCTTAAATTGTATCTGTTGAGTGGGTGCAAGCGTTAAAACTTATGAAAACGACACATTAACTAACTTGAGCTTTACATGTGGTTTAGAAAAAAGAATGAGGTAGTATTTGATTCATTTTTATTTATTTTTTGACACTATAACATGAAAAGTCTTAATTCAAAAAAAGTAATATCTAAATAATCTCTCTTTCATTTTATTTTTATCAATGTTTTACAGTTTAGGACATAAAAAAGAGCTAAAAGGTAAGGACTTCTTTTCTATTTAAGCTTAAATTACATTTTTCAACTTTTTGACCTAGTTTATGTTCCAGTTATGAACTAATTAATCAATTATTTGAAATAAAAGAACCAACAATCATTTTAAATAATTTGAATTACACATAAGTAACAAAGGCAATCTTTATGAAAATGAATGATGATGAGAGGAGCAAATAGATAATTTAATAAACATCCTTTATATAGAAAAGAATACATAATTAAAATAAAAATATTTAGATTTACATAAATTCATGATATCAATCTGAAATGACAAAGAGATATTTTAAAAGAGAATCAGAAGAGTTAGTTACCTGTATTTTAATTGTTCTCTGTATTCTTTTTTTAAAATCCCAGTTTTATTAATTTTTTCTTTTTTCTTTAGTTCTATGCATAAGCTTAACGATCGAATACGGAATATTTGATTTGTTAAACTAGATATTCCCCAGTAATACTTGAAAATAGTTCGTAGCAATTACATTTTACATTTTTGAAAATTCAGCAGAACATTACCAGATTGTTTCTTTTAAAATTACTTCCATTCCAGTTAAGGCATAAAATAACTGGTCCAGTGAAGATAATCCAGTAGAGATGAGATTGCTTATTGCTCATGGAGTTGAATTTAAATCATTTGACCAATCATATACTATTTGAATGACTCGTTCTCTAATCAACACTATTACCTAATTAAAAATTAAGAAATATATCAATCGAATAAACCCTTTTCTATGATTCTTAAAGTAGACCCACAGCAAGATGCTCTCTAAGGTTAGCAAGTTTAAAATGTAAACACCGCTGACTCAGAAACCAAAATAATCGGTGACTATCTTCTAGGTAGGCTTAATATATGATACATTGGATCTTTTTCTTCTGAAAAAATAACAAAAAAACTTATGATCGATTGTTCTTTTCATTCATAAAATGTTTTTTTATTGATGTGATTGTTCTTCATGGATTTGCAGGAAAGACCATTGGAAAAGGGACATTTGGTAAAGTAAAGCTAGCGACGCATATTCCAACTCAAGAGCAAGTAACATTTTAATTGAATTAAATCCACTGAGAGAGCTAAACATCAAATCTCTTGAAGATTTTTAGAATCTTTACCATTAAATTATATTTAAATATTGGTTCTCACTTTACAGGTAGCAGTGAAGATCTTAGAAAAGAGTATGATGTTGAATTCTTCAGATTTGGAATCAGTGGAGAGTGAAATCAACATTCTGAAGAGCGTGATGCATCCCAATATATCCCAGCTTTATCAAGTACATTAATATACTTAGTCACAAAAAAATGATACAAAAGATAAATGAAGATTGTTCTGTTATTTGACTAATCCGCTAATAATTAATATTTTATTAGATTATTGAGACCAATAACTGTCTCTATTTAATGATGGAATATGCATCTAACGGAGAACTCTTTGATTTTATTGTCCGCAAGAGAAGGTACAAATATTATTTATTTCTATTCTATTTTTTCATTTACTGGCTAATTCCTAACTAAGCCTAAAATCTTTTTCTTAATTAACCCTCCCTATGTTTATTTCTTACTGCTGAATACTTCACTTATTTTCCTACATTTATCTTTGATTTTTTTAATTTTAGATACCTATTTAAAACCTTTATTACAGCTATTTTTCATTACACTCTTCTTTTCTGTCTGTTTTATTTTTATTTTACTAACAATTTATGTGATCTTTTTGCATTTGATTTAAGTTTTCTCAATAATTTTTATCTATTTAGCCAATGAATCTTACTTTAATTTGATTCTCCATTTGTGTTCTTAGACTAACAAATCAAGAAGCATGTTTAGTTCTTGCTTAAATCTTAAATGCATTAGAGTATCTTCACGAAATGGACATCAGTCACAGAGACTTAAAACCTGAAAATTTATTATTCGATAGAAATTATGAATTAAAATTAGTAGATTTCGGATTAAGCAAGAAAAACACAGGAGGGAGTGAGTAATAGCTGTTTACTTGCTGTGGATCTCCTTGTTATGCTTCCCCTGAGATAATTTCCTCTTAACCTTACATTGGAAAATATGTAGATCTCTGGAGTGTTGGAATCATATTATTTGCTATGGTTTGTGGATTTCTCCCCTTTGACGATGACAATTAAACTGCTCTGTTTTAGAAGATAATCAGCTGTGAATACTATATTCCAAGTGAAATATCATCGGATGTTGCTGATGTGATTAAAGGACTTCTAATTAAAGAACCAAAGCAAAGAATGTCTATTCAAGATATTAAAAATTCTCAATTCTACTTGAATTTTATGAATGGAACAACAGTCCACTCAGGAATAAAAATAGGGCGGGAACCAATCCAAGTTGATCTTCTTATTGTGTAGATTATGGAAGAACAAGGAATCGATAGAAAGGTAATAATTGAGAGCGCTGTTGGAAACTAAAAGAATTCTGTGAGTGCAACATATTATCTCCTGAAGTAAAAAATACAAAGGTGGCAAATAGAAACAAATTTAAACTTAGCCAATCTCTCCTAAAATGACAATAATGTTCCATAGAGTTAGGGTGATCCTTCATAATTAATTAGTTCTAAAAAAGATGAATTAGTAAGCAGATATTCATCAATTAAAAACTTACTTGATTCGGTGTAAAACAAAGAATAAAATGAGTAAATATAAAAGTATAATGACGAGAAATAATTAATAGATAAACTATTCAATGGAAGGAGTTAGACAATAAAAAAATAAGTAAAATAAGTAGTATTATATAGGCAATCTCATCTCAAACTGATGTCTAAATACTGCTCTAAAAATGAGGAAATGGCTTTAACTCCAAGTGATATTAAAAATAATGTTGCACTTCGAGTATTCAAGACAGTAAATGTAAATAAAATTAAAAAACAAGAACTCGAATTAGAGCCTTAAAAAGTTATTAATTCTTAGGAAATTAATGTCTTAAGCCAATCTTCGGCAGAGGAAACAGAAGTTAAGTCTTCAAATGATTAGCTTTAGCCTCAATCTTAGTCTTCTAGCTCTTCTGAAAATATAATATCCTAAGTTTTAAATATTCCTACAAAACATCTTAAAAAAATAACATTTTATGAAAATAGATCAAAATCTCGAGAAACACAAATCAAGCGATTAATAAACAAGATACTCCACTAATCATCTACTTTAGCCAAAGACAATAATCTTCTCAAAAGGTAAAGTCTACCTAATTTTTCAATGTTAAGCTCAGATTAGTCTAGCAAAGTGTAAAATCTTTAATAATCATATACGATTTTTACTCCTAAAAACCTAATCAACACTACTAATCCTGTAGCAGTTCTTCCTGAAAAATACAACACTCCTTAACCAGGCAGCTATAAATATCTTCCTGTTAAAAATAATTCAGAATAATCAATTAAAATACCTACAAAAAAGAGTTCAGTTGTATAAAGAAGAATATTTGGAAACCAGAAGAAGAAACTGTACATCCACAGCAAAACATCTGAAGTAACATAAACTGTTGATGTTAGTTCTAGGATAGCTCATATCGATTCTTCATAAATTAGCTCATAAAACCAAAAACTCATTGAAAAATATCATTCTTAACAGAATAATAATTTCCTCACTTCAGCATTAGCTACTGCTTCTAGTACATCGGAGTTTCAAAGCCAATACGATGTTGCATAGTCTCCCAATTACGGGAATATTTCTTTGACTACAAGCGTAAATATCAATGGATAATCCGGAATCTCTTAACCTTAGTTTACAGATAACAATATGAGTATTTTAGAATTGTAAGACTGTATTATTGACTGCTCAACTCCTTTTTTGATCTCCAATGAGATTAGCCCAATGTAAGCATGTGATAATTCATCACAGCTAAGTATGTTCTCCCCTTACTGCTTATAAGATTCAATACAACAAGCTGGGAGATTATCTACATAAGGACAAAATAAGGAACTAAGCAATGAGAATTGCAGTTAACATCAAAATAAACAAAATTCTTGGAGTGGAAAGTTAATTAATCCAATTTCTAGCAATCCTTGTCGTTTTAGCTAAAGAAACCATTCCAAAGGAAGAAAACCATAACTTGACTAAAACGAATAAGAAAAATCAATCAACTGTAAATTATTTCTTGAAGCATTAATCTTGTTTTACTAATTTAATACGTTATTTAGATTAGATATCGAACATAAACCAGATCATACAAGCATCTGTTAAGCCAGAGAATTATACGAAGTAAAATATTATTGATGTTTTTCTTGGTTTAAAAAATAAAACAACTTGTTGTTTTTGTCATCAGAAAAAGTTATTAAATGAGTCGAAGTAGAGAACAATCGCAAGATCAACAAAAAATAGAAAATCAAGAGAAATCTGTTCGAAAAGAATCAGATAAAGTATGTATACCTAATGATTCATCTAAGTAATTGAAAAGAATGATCTTAATTTTTGGAAATGAATCCTCATCTAAGACTCGTTCAAGTTCTAAAAGTTTAAATTAAAAAACATAAAGTGTTGTCTTAAAGAGTTACAATTCCTCCAAAAGAAATAGCTCGAGAATAGAAGAAACAACTCTAAAATAGGAAGAATCGTAAAGAATACCAAAAATAAATGAAATTGTTGGAATTCAATTCATAAGACACAGCAGTGCAGGAGAGACTAACTACTCTAATCTCATTAAACGTATTAAACAACAAATAATATTAACTTAATAAACTCCTTCGCCAAAACGTCCTGTGCTAACTGAATATCCTTATTTAAATCCACTTTAGCCAATGTAAATTCCCCTTGTTCCATCTCCAATTAACTCCAAATCTGAGTTAAAAAGAAATCTTTTTGCAAGCTAAAATTTGATTAATCATTTAGAATTTAACTCTAAATCAAGTAATCTCAAGAGATCTCTTGATTCTTCAGGTGTGTCTTCTCCAAAAACAGTTTAAAATCAAAACTTATTTTTTTAAAAGCAATTCTTTCTTGGCTCTTCACTTTTTCACAACAAGCCAGTGTTAAATTTAAATTAAGAATGCTCAGACAGATAGAAGAACGGTTCAGTTATCAAATTAAAGATATCCTCACCGATTAACTCAAATCTCAAATTGATTGCAGCTAAAAATTCTTCTTAAAATAGTCAGATTTCTAACAATAGACAAAATGGTTGTATAGATTAAGTTTTTGCTTCACCGTAAAATACAACTGAAAAGTCATTTGAAGCAGCAGCTAAAAGTTCTTTTTAATTGCAAATAAAGCCTCTTTATCCAGCGTTTGGTGTGTCTCCATTATCAAAACTTCGTATTGGCTCACCAAAAAATTGCACAATGTAATAACAATAAAAGACTCCTCAGAATATTGAAATAGGATAGCATTAAAATATTAAAAACCTCAAAAAGCTTTCTTCCTCTTAAAAAATTACCAATAAATTACAGCAAATGCAAAATATTGGAAAATTAAACTAGTTTGAAACCATGAATTTAATATCTTCTGATTCTAAACAGAGAAAATCAACCGATCAGCTCAAGGAAATTAATCAAAATATGTGATTCTGAGTTTGCAGTCAAATTAAAAAAGTGTTGACTAATTTTTGTAAAATAGCATTAATTGTACAAATTGCTAATGAATTTTGTGTTTGAATATGTTTATTATTAGCTTTTAAATCTAAAAGTATTGGACTCTTTTTCAACAAATTCTTTATTTTCTTGTTAACAAAAATGGAATAATATGTATTAAGAAAATAATTATTAAACTAGTTTATTCAAGTACAATAGAAATCATTTTATGAAAATAAAATTCACAATAATTGTTTTCTCAGTAATCATCTCCTCTTGATAATATTTCCTTCGATGATGGTTTTAATACTAAAGTATGCTCATATTAAGCAACATACGATCCTCTAACATCTACAAGAGGTGGGTAAGGGTTAACAACACCAGCATCACAGAGTTGTTTTAAAGATAACACATGTCCAGTTTATCCACCTCTATCTAGCCATCTCTTACAGAAAGCAAGGGTACTAAAATTATTATCAATGAATTTAAGTAAATTTTTAGCTTTAGGTTATCTAAGAGGAGCCATTTCATTATCAAAATCTCTCATGTAATGAGAACATTCGCCGTCTTCGAAGATACTTCCTTTTCCATTTATCACTCCAAATGTTTCGACTGCATATTGTTCTCCCTCTTCCATTTTTACATTTGGGCCAGTTCGAATACAAGGAATGCTCTTTTTTCCATGAATCTGATATTGTTCAATAGAATGACCATTCAGATTTCTGATAGCCTTAACTGGATATGTTTTTCCATTAATTTCAACTTCATAACTCTCCATAGCTTCTTGAATAGCAGCTCCGATATCTGGAATACGAACATCTATTCCAGCCTCACGAATTCCTGTGTTTGTGGCGTCTTTCACAGCCTCCAATAACTGTTCAAAGATTTGTTTAAAATAAGTTAAAATGAAAAAAAAAATTAGAATTGTTTTGATTTTACCTTATCGTACTTTGGATTAAAAGCGATTGTAAATGCACAGTCAATAATTCTTCCTTAAACTTAAGTACCAAAATCGAATTTGCAGACATCATCATAACCAATAGTTGTCATGTCACCAGTGTTAGGAGTGTAGTGTGCAGCAACGTGATTTAATGAGCAGCCAGTAGGGAATGCAATACCTGCTTCTAACCCATTTTCTCTGACTAGGAATCTATTCATTTCTTCAGTAGCTTCACAGACATCAATTAGTCTCATTCCAGGTTTAGCAATTTGTTAACAATATTTCCTGACTTATCTGTGAGTTTCTGCTGCTTTTCTGAGACACTCAATCTAAATTTGAAAAAATTCATTGATTATTACAAAAAATGTTAACAATAAAAGTGAAAGAATAATGTACTTGATGATCCATTAATTTGTCTTTTTCTTTGAGCTCAGCCTTAGTAGTTCGATAAGACTAATCTTTCTGATAATTCATTATTTCACCTTAAGGATATTCACGATTAGGGAATTGATCATCAATTTGAATCGTAGGTGGACTGGTTTGTTTTGTCTCCCCATCTTTCCAATTTCCCAGAACTCTTAGAGTAGAATTATCTTATTCTCTAAGATGTGATAATTCTTGTCCTTCTTTGTAAGCGGGGCCTAATTTGCCATAAGAAACCTTAGTTGTATCCTGCTCGATGATTGGATTATTCTTTTTCTCAGTGATTTATTTGACTTCTTAATCTTTATTCTCTTTGATCATTTATTCTAAGAAAGCAAGATCATCATTGACTTAGTTATCTTTAGTGGCCTTCTTTTTATTTTTCTTAGCAGCTCCTCCATCTTTTTAAGGATTGACTTATTCAGTTGATTCTTTAGTCAGTTGATTTTTCTTTTTAGTTTCTTTATTCATTTTCTCAAAGGGAAATATATTTTTCAAGTTAATTCTGTCTAAGCAGGTGAATATATTGTTGTATTAGTTATTCTTCTTTAGATTAATTTGATTCTCCTCTAGATCCCTTTCCACTTCTCTCTATTTCCCATGATCTATTCTAGTTATCGAGATTGATAGTAGATTCTTAATGGAATAGTTATTCTAAATAACTCAGCATTTTAAAATGTTTTAGTCGGTGATAATCTTAATATTATTCGTTATTTAGCCATAGTTTTCATAATACAATGAGTTTTTAGCTTTAAAACCAACTGTTCATAGGGCTTGCTGCTTTCTCTTTGCATGTAGGTCAAAAAATGTTTAGAAGCATATTTTTTCGATTATTTGTTTCTTTAGGATTAATAAGAATCATTCCTAAACATGAATTTCTCCGATCGATTTGTAATGTTTTCAAAATTGTTTCTGTGGATTTTCTTTAATTCTTCTGTTGTCTAATAAAATCTTTCTGCCTACACATTTTTTTAACTAGTTGCATTCAATAATCCAATAATAATTTAGTCAATTAATTGTTTAAGTGTAGCCAAGTAGAATTTATCAGTCATCTTAAATTTTGATTATCTTTTCCTAAATGAATTGCTTTTGTTCCTTCAAGAAATTTCTTTTTAATTTAATCTACTTCATTTATGTCTTCAGTGTATTTCTAAAGGTTAATTTTGACTGTTTTTATTATTCAACAGGAATTGTATGCTTATGGTAATTAATAATAGTGCAGCAGCAATTCAAAAATGACAAAACTGTTTTACTATTTCCATTGAATAATACCAAAAAATCAAATAATTTACCAAAATTTATAATTTTTTTCAAACACTATTTTTTTAGAAATATTTCTATTCTCTTTCTTTCTAAAACATAATATTTTTAATAAGCTGTAAAAATTTAAATTAAGCTTTTCAAAAATTAAAGAATAAAATAATTGTACAACAGAAAATTAAAGATATCAAAGCTTTTTTGAGCACTTATTTATTGTCTTTTTATCTTAAAAATTCTTGAATATTTAGCTATGAGAAACTTTTAAATTTGTTTTCATATTATTGTAAGAAATGTATGGAAACTAAAAAAAAAGCAGTGAGCATGAAAAGGTGATTGATAACAACAATTCTATCACAGAGAATAAATCTAAAATAACAAAATAGTGGTTAATCTGAAGAACATGAAACAATCTTGAAGAAATTATTTTTTAAGAAAATGTAAAATTCCTATGTCCAACAAACATTTTCCATTTCATTTTACTGCAACAGGAGATAGTTTATCAATGAATTATTCAAAATTGAGTCTAATTGTTTATGAGTCAAAATGATACTCTCTAAAAAATGATAAATTGAAGCATTAGTGCACAGTTTTTAAACAATCTCTGCTTTATGGTACTAATTGTTAATTATAACTAATGAAAAGTAATTACCTTTTCAATCAATAAAATCAAATAGTTTATGCTTTACTAGAAAACATAATAAAGCATGTGTGGATATAAATAAATATTCGAATGATTGATTTTCACAAAAGAGTTAAAATTTATTTAAAGTCTCAAGATAATCAAAGAGAAAGAAAGGCTCAGCTTAATTATTATTATTAACAATTGGGTTTTCTTTTCATACAAACTTATAAATATTATATCAAAAGAAAGAGAGAGAGAGAGATAATCCAATATTATTTCTTAAGTGATCATAACCAAGAGAGTAATGTCAGTGAAATCCCCTAAAATAAAGGCACGCATTTCATAGCGTGAAATGTATTATGTGTCTCGAAACATATTTCTGCGCAACAAATCTTACATAAGAGATTTTTCAATGGATGGTTTAGTTGTCCCTTAGCTAAACACAAAGAGAAACAGTGTAGGCATGACATAAAGTCTCTACAGTCCTCTTGCGAAGAATGATTTAGTCAAATAAGAAAAAAACTTTGAAAGATTCTTTTTGACTTCAGTGAGATTTAAAGAAAAAATATGTGATGAAGAATACTCTAAGCAAAGAGAACGATTTATGCATTCGAGAGAGCGCTAATCTTTGAATTGCTCTTTTGTTAGTACAAGCTCATCGTTCAAAGAAAAAGTTAAATTCTTGAAATCTCAAGGAGTATCATTAAACGCAAGCTAAGATTTAACAAAGAACTTAAGGAATTCGATTCAGTTAAAATCAGAAGTAATTCATGGATAAGATAATAAGCCAAGCAGAAAGTTAATTGTCCTACAGGATTCCTGCAAAGTTTCGGCAAGAGATAATTCACATGAGGCTGAGAATGACATGCTAAATGCTCAACCCAGGGTAGTTAAATTAGATGATAGTCCAGGAAGTTCTAATCAAGGTAGTCCTTTTCGAAGAGCTTAAAGTATATTTTGCGAAGAAGCTTCAGCAAATCAAGAAGGGTCTTCATAAAAGATTTAAAGTAAATCTTTTATTAAAGAAATCGAAAGAAGTGACTCTGCGTAGGAGTAATTCAATGAAAAGATGATAACTGCAGAAGTGGAAAGAAGAATGGTAAGTTAAGAAATGGACCGGATCATGATCAGCAACCAATGGAAGAATACAAAACATTCTTCACCAACTTATTCTTTTTATAAGAACTCAGCTAGGAAGTCAATTTTTGATGGGGCAACACACTTAATCGATGATGAAATGCGATTTAATAATTTTGAGATCACTCAACCAAACACTAGTCGCACTCTTTCAATTGAAAAAATTACTCCCAGAGATTACAAAGTGTTCAAATAAAACAAAATACACGATCTTCAATATGCAAACAGTGGAAATTAATATGAAAAATGTATTTATAATAACAAAACACTCAAGTGCACATTCTAACTCAATAAAACAGAGAATGATTCTGCCATTGGAAGAGCGTTTTATAGGATACCTAGAAAAGAAGATCTTCCTGCAACAATTTTAGATCAAACTAAAGTAATTGCTGCGAAAAATAAATTCTTACCTTTTCGCCGTTCTACGTTACCTAGATTCGATCAAGCCTGCTCTAGGGATATACCAGCCTCATCACCGTTTTGCCTTTTAAAGGATAATGAAAATCCTTATGCTCAAGAGAAGAAAAATATGAAATAAAAAACACTCAAATTCAAAGTTTGATGGAGAAGTACCAATGGGTTTATATTTATTCGCTGAGTCCTTAAATAATAGCTATGTTTTTCATTAATTGTCTGTTTGTACATAAACTTCAAAAAGATGTAAATAAAATAAATAATTTAAAAAGCGAATTTTAGTTCATCTTTAGGCTGAATGGTATTTGTGATTTAAATTGAATTTATTGAGACCGTTGCTTTGAGAAAATTGTAAGAAATAATAATAATCAAATTAAATCTGTAGCAATCTCTCTCAAAATTATGAAAACTTTATCTACAAGAAAACCATCAGATATTTCGAAATAGAAATAGTCTGAATTTGAAAAAGCATAGCAGGCCAGTGAGAAATATGATCCAGAATATTAATAAACTCTTTAATCATTCCAGGTAATGACAAACAATAGCTTTAATAACCGCACTTCCATGCCTAGTGATTAGGTAAACAAAAATATTCTTAATCATGAATTGACAGCTTCTTTCTTGTTTATTTAATAGCCAACGTTGACTCTAAGTGAAAATTTCGCAGAGATGATTTAAGAGATTCAATCTTCAGTTAAAAAAGTGAAAGAAGGGTCTGATGTAAGATAAATACTATGCGAATTCAATGAATAAATATGGATTTTCTTAAAAAAAGAACCAAAAAATACTGTGTTTATTTTCAAGATTTCTTTTTGATTTCAATAAAATTCAAAATTAAACTCATGTTATTATGCAGGATCAATAAGAAATCCTTAAAGAAATGAATGTTCAAGGTGAAAAATTAGGATCTGCAATATCATTTCTAAGACAATTTATGTTCATGAACAATATCAACTTCGATAACTCCAAATTTCTTCAAGACTAACAGAATTATAACAATAATTCAGCTGATTTAACTAAATCTCAATCTCTTCAAAAACCTCCTTCCAAAAAATAACTTCTAACACCAACTTACTTCAACGCTAAATCTAAATCTCCTTCTTAAGGTAATGAACTTAATCAAAATAGAAGAGATAAATCACCTTTAAGCTCATCTCAATAATCAGTACAATAACAATAACAATAATAATAACCCTCATAAAATTAATCACAGTAAGCCCCTACAAAACTATCTGGAATGCTCAGCAGCATCTTGCAAGAACGGAAACAAAAAGGACAAGTTGCTAATAAGTCAACTGCATCATTAAAAAAGAATAACTGATAATTACTTTATCTTCCTTAAACATGGCATTTGATGTTCAAAAACAGTATTTATTTGAGTTAATTCAGTAATTCTCATGTACAATTTTAAGCATTAAACGCTATTCAAGTTTAAACAATTTCTATTTTTATAATATTGTCACATTTCAGTCTCTAGTAATATTTAATTTAGCTATGGAATCTTCAGTTTGATGAGGTTAACCTTCTATTATAAAGGATTACTAGCTTTTCTTGATCTTCGAAAGCAATTTATCAACGTGAATGCCAAATTAAATCGTAGTTGAGTTGATATGCTCTCCAACTCTTTCGTTTAAAGATGGATCGTCAGGAAGAGATTCAGTAACTTCAGATAGTTAAAATTGTAGAATAGATCTTTTATTCTAAATATTTCTCTTTTAGTCAGATGTTTTGAAATCAGATATTTTTTATTATGGTAGATTTACAAAAAACTCTTCTAGAGCATCTTTTGATGAGTCATATTCATCTGATAAAATGCATTCACTTTGTTTGCTATTCACATAAGTTTTAGCGTGCTTTTATCGGTCATTTAAGAACAATTTACTACCTTTCTCTAAACAACCAAATGCATCTCTCTCTTGTTCTTTAATCTTTGTAAGAATAGGGGAGCTCTTTTTAAAGCCATTAAGAGGGTCAAGTATTTCAGGATTAACTTCTGTTTCTTAAAATAAATCTAAAAAAGATGGATCAATCATTTCAAGAAGTTTCTTATCTATTACAGTTTACGTATGATTACAGCTGCGCATTTATTTTAGTGCCTCCCAGGCATCTTCTGCTTTATCGATGACGGATTTGTTTCTTGAGAAAAGAATATCCACCCTGTCTGAAGAAGATTTGTCCTCTTCTTCTTGAGATGAAAATATTTTAGGTTAAGGAAGATATTCGAATAATTTTCTTTAGTTCTCATTCAGGAAAAGCATCTTAATTTTATCTATTTCGATGAGTTTTTGAAGTATATTGTAGACATCTAGATGGCTATAAAGTTGCGATACACTTTTAACTAGCTGTCTTTTGTGTATTTGTTTCTGTCGTTTACAGCAAAACAGATTCAAAGTTATGTACTTCAGCAAAGTAAACTCTACTGAATTAACTTTAAAATATTTCCTAAACATTTTAGTTTGTTCTAAATTATCCTTGACTTTCTATATTTTATTGATGATCTGTTCTCCGACTGCTCCTGTTACTCCACTATTTTGATTACCTCCTAGATTAGTGCTATGCGTTCTTTTACTGACTAAATGAAGACTTTTGAACATTGGACTCGAAGTGATTGCTCCTGTAAATGATGTTTTTCTTGGTGGTGAAAATGAAATCTTTTTTTATTGAAAATCATCTTTTGGAGAAGGTTTTTATTATTAGGAATTCGTTGACATTTGTGGATATTGGAACAGATTAGGAGGCTGAATTGTAGGTTCTAAATAAGGACTTCTATTTAATACTTTCGAGCCACTTTCATTGTCAAGTTGAAGATGAGACATTTCAGTTCCACCTCCATCTTTCTGCTAAGCATCTTTTTCTTCAGCACTGTATTTCTTTGGAGAGAGTTTAAAGGCTGCTGAAAGGGGGGAAGAAGTAGGATCTTCTTAAGAAGGATCAATATTGAAGAGCGCATTTATCAGCTGCAAATCAAGATCTATTTGTGATAATGGATAACAAATAAGACAGCCTAATCCAATCATTATCTAGTAAAATCCTCCAAGTTATGCAAAAAATACACTCCATGGCTAAAAGTTTCTGATAATCTAAGATTCGATTGATTTGGTATTCTCAATAACAACTGTGAATAGACCACCTCCACTCTTGTATGGTAAAGCCTAGAATAATTTAAATAAGTTTAGAGAAACTATAAAAAATCCATTTTACATGTTCTCTGTATTCCTTAAAGGTGAAATGATTCGATTCCGCCAAAAGTTCATTGTAGATTCCTCCTATATCTTACTGGTTTGTATTTTGAAATTAAAGATTCACAGCTTTAGCCAGAGGAAGACCACTCTGAACTTTGATTTCTTCAAACGTTTATGAGAAAGGAATATCATTATGAGTGTTGATGATTCGATTATCTGAAAAGTAGATTTGCAGAGTGGTTTCTTCAAAAAATGCATCAATATATTAGCTATCAGCACAGGTCGAAACAAAGCTTAAGTCACATTTTTTAACATAAAATTTCAGAAAAGATCTTGTTTTGGTATTAAGATCTCCTTCAAGTAAAAGAGATTAGCCTGAACCAAAACAGAACAGTTTTTCATAGTTTAATGACAAGAAGCTTTATCTTGTGTTTGAAACTGCAAAACTAGCTTATTTGCAAATTTCAACTGTTACTTTTCTTTCAATAGTAGAATCTAACTTATGATCATATGTAATAGCAAAAGCCTCAATGTAATAAATTGCAGAATCTACTATGAGATCCCCATCGGAATTTCTGATCCCAAAAGCAAAATCTAGTATTCCAATAGAAATATCGAAGCTGACAGGAGGAGAGACAGATACCGAGTTTCTTATAAAAGTGCGAGGAGTACCTCTATCATTAGCTTAGAAGAGGATAAAAAAGGCAAAAACAAAGATGAGTGAGAGAGATACAATACCACCGAAGTTTGTTTTATGGTGTCTTTAATTCCTAAATAGAATTTCGATATTGCGTCCGAATAAGTCACATTTTTTACACCAATTCCAAATCATTGAATCTTTATAAATACTTCATTCTTTATTATTTCAAACTGCGGTAGTCTACTCTTTTTTAAGATATGCTTTCTTAGATCTCGATCAGCGGGTTAATTTATTTCAGATGACGGAGCTTGCAAAATTATCTAATACAAACATCAGTTTTATTTGTTAAGTATTACTACTTTACTTTTGGCCAAAAATAATATAACCAATTCTAAATAATACCACCTTCGATATGCAATCGGTACTAGTTTGATAAAGTTAAGCATTAGCCCATATCCTTGATTTACATCTCTTTTATTGTAAAAAATATCTTTCAAAAATTATGTGTTTATTTACACTATTATCAATAATTATTTGAGAAATAACAAGCAATCATATAGCAATTTTAAGACAATCAAAACGTGATTCTTCAATGTGAACAGGAATCTTTAAGGAAATAAAAATCTTTTAAGCGAAAATAAAAAAAACTTTTGTTTTTAAAAAATTATTCAATTCGAAAAAGGTTCTATTTTTTGTAATTTGAGCTTTGCGAATACAGAGACAGTAAAAAAACAAACTTTGATTTCTTTCGGAATTCTCCTACAGTAAACTAAAAATTCCAAGTCATTTTTTTTTAAAAAAATTAGAGAACATATCGTTCAGCATTTATGGCCCTGATTTTGAGGTCGACGAGCTGCTAGATGAGCTTCCTGAATTTTAATAATTTCCTGGTTTTCCATTGTTAGGTCTTGATTATTTTTCCCTTAACTCTTTTTGGGAAAGGATTTCTTTTTCTAATTAGTCTTGCATTCTCCTAAGCATAAACTTCATAGCTTCTTGTTTTAATTTGAGAGCTATTTTATCCTTTATTCCTTGCGGCTACTATTAATTGAGTCCAAACATTTGATTGAATTCTTTGAATTGTGGATGTCCTTAAAAATCTTCTAACTTGACTCCACTTTTCTTCAAATCCGCTAATAGTTTATCTAAATCCATATCTTCGAAAGGAGAACCTTTACCGAATGGGTTCTATGCAGCTCCTTAAGATCCAAAAGGACTTTTTCCTTGATCATTAGGATTATTCATGAATGGATTAAATCCAGTACCAGAATTATTTGTATTTTTTCCTGCTCCAAAGAATCCTTTGTACGAATCATATTCTTAACGCTTTTTATCATCTCCTAAGATATCCCAAGCTGCATTTATTTATTTGAATTTATCCTCATTAACTTTGTTGCCTTTGTTGACATCAGGATGATATTGTTTAGTTAGTTAATAATATTTCTTCTTGATATCTTCTTTAGCTGCACTTGGTTGCACTCCTAGCACTGAATAATGATCTTAATTGAACATTTTTTAGTCTATGAAGCTTCTTTGCAGTTTTCCTTGTAATTACCTACCATAAACTAAAGGTAACTCTGATCGAGTTAGCCTAAAGAGATTATTCATTCTAGAAATCATTTTGTTATGATATTTTGTAAAATTTGATTTTGATACTTGGAAAAAAAGTGGGAAGATCCTAATGAAAGAAGATATCTCAATTAGATTGACAAACTATTGAATAATCAAAAATAATAATAAAACAACAACAATAATATTTTTAATAATTGCGAAATTGCTGATTAGTTTTAAACCGTTAATCAAAAAGGCACTGGATCAATAAGGCATAAATGAACATATCTAATGCCAGAAGAAAGCGGGCAATAAGCGAGATAATCAATCTTCCAGTAAATGACTGTTTCACTTTTTATTTTTCACAAAATCTTTTTAAATAGTCAAAACCAAGGTCGATTGTGGAGAGAAATATTGAAGGAATCACCTCATATGATTTCTCTGGCTCTCCTAATTTGGCAGTCTATTCAGACAATTACAATATGCACAACACTTTTCAAGCCAATAAGTCAGAATTACTTTCAATATTTCTATCAAATCCAGTGATTATTCTTTCCTTAGAAAGTTTTATGATTCAAAAGAAGAGAAAGAGAGACTTTGCAAATATTCCATACCAAACTATCAAAAAAATAGAGGAAGTGCTAAAGAAATCGATCACTATTCTCCAATCCATTTCTCTAATATGCGTCTTGCTCTTAAGAAAAGATATGCTCTGTACAATTGTTACAATTAGTAATTCTTTAAAAATGTGTTTAATAATTGCCATTTGCTTTAGAAATAGGTCAACAGCGATTGAAGATAAAATCAACCAAAGCATCGAATCCAATCCAAAGATTCCAATTAACAATAGATATGGTGACTAAACTTAAATGATGAATAGGACTAATTTTTTTGTAAGTGATGAGTTCAAATAACTAAACGTCAATAAGAACATTCTCCCTAAGTCAAACATAAAACATGTCTCGTAATGATAAATTACTGAGATTAATCAATTTGTAACTTTGCTTTTGAAATGGCTTAGTGCAATGAGTGATCTATCTCCAGAGTGGTGTAGAAAATCAATGAATTATTTCTCTCGTTCATTTAAAGAAGGTCGAGTATTAGGCAGCTGTTGCGGTTAGTTTGATATTATCAAGAAAGAAGAAGAAGGAACTAGAAAATCATTTAATCGTTAATCGGAAATAGTTCAGGAGACTTATCGCAGGAAAGATAGGAGTACAAAGAGAAATAATAATTTTAACAAACAAATTTCATAAAAATTATTATTTTGTTAAATGTAAAATTAGCTAATGTCAACGAGATAAAAAGGGACACATTGCATATGAATTGGAATGTAAGCGACAACGAAAAGAGTTTTAGAGTAACAGGAAAGATAGGAATGGTTATGGATAATAGTTTCAGTAGAACAAATGAATTAAATAAAAAATAAATTGCCGATAAAATAGGTCATTCATTGCCTTTTAAATTACCTAGAGCAAATCCAACTCTCCTTAAAATAGGACATAATATTGCCATGGACACACTCTCCGTCGTATGAAATAATTTTACTGAGAAAAGGTAAGCAAATAAGAGAGATAATAGAAACACACCTAGAAATTCATTGATTTTAGCTTTTAAATAAGTTAAAAATATGAAAAATATGATGATAAATGCAAATACTAAATCAGCAAAAAATATTTAACTTTTAAGTTCGTAACTTCTTTACTGTCTGACCTTTTTTTATGTTACAATTAATCATATTTGTTATGTAGACTCTTAATAAAAAAATATTATCATCTCTTTAGATAAATGCAAAGTATTTTACTTTAGGGTTTAGACAAATAAAAATTGTTATTTGATTGGTGTGTCCAAAAGAATATGACTCTTCCAAAATACTTTTTTAGCATTATTTTCTTAAAAAAATGAAATAAATATCTAACACTCTCTAAAATCTAAACAAAATACAGTTGTTCCATGTTTCAAATATTAAAAATAGTATTTCATTCTCCGCGTCCCTTCTTAACTCCAAGAATGAATTGACCATAAGACTTCACAATTATTTGCCTTTTTTTTATGAAAATTAATTAGTTTCTTCATTTATTTTAATAAAAGATTATACTCGTTTTGAGTGAAAACTGTAACGACAGGGTCTGCTTCACCAGGCTGCATCTTCAGATTCTTTGCATTGTCACTCATAAATTTAAGATAGGGGATTGATTCTTTTGAGAATTAACTATCTGAGAACAAGAAAGAAACAATAAAAATGCTTTATTAATATGATTATTATCATAAAAATAATAATAAAGATCACTGTTGAGTGGAAGGCCAGTTTTATCAAGGACAGCTACTGTTTTGACATCTTCGTTATCCCTTCTTTAGTACGTAATCAAGTCAGTAAATACACATGGGGGTGATCATCTTTGTAATTGTACTTGAATTCTTCAATGAATTGATTTATTTGAGCTTCCATTTGCTTGATTTCTTCCAATAAATTCTTCAAATTTTTGCACAATTTTGTTTTAACAACTCAACAACCCTCTTTCATCCAAGGATTTTGAGTAATAAAATTAATGAAAAAAAAAAGCATAAATGGAAAAAGAAAGAAAAATCAAGACTTCCAGCTAATTAGATTCTTAAATTTATGAATCAAGATGTTTGAAATTGCTCTTAGTAAAAAATCATAAAATTATTATGATATGATAAAATAATTTAAATATTATTTTTCTGAACCATTTTTGCCTACAGTCAAAATTGACATTATCTTAGAAAGATAGAAGTCAAATCAGATGGCTTGTTTGCAGGGTTTGAAGATGAAAATGATAATAAAGAAATGACATAGACTATTTTTTAAGATTAGATGAAAGTAATTTTTCTAACCTTTCTCAAGAATAGCAAATATATCATATTAAATAGATGTTTCTTTTTTTATTAATCAAATTTAGAACTATTATTTTTAAAGATCAGAATAACTCTTAAAGGAAATTGTATGCCTCCATTTTTGGAGAATCTTCACTTTGAAAAAGTATGTTTCTGTTTCCCTCTAATAGTATTCTTTAGTTATTGTTTTAGCAGAGCATATTTACAAATTGTTGTGTGCTGATTTTCATTGATATGTGTTTCCAGTTAAAGCAATTAGTTTAATATTTTTGTCAAATATTTTTTTCATTCCATTAAAATCAATAAACAAGATCCGTGAGTACTTAGAAGTAATAAGAACAACTTTTCTAGCAAGAAGTTGATATTTTGAGACCAGAAAATACTTCCCTCAAAACCAATTATCCCTCCCCTCAATATTATGAAGTGATGATTCCTTATCGAATAATGAAAAACACAAGAACGTAATATCATCAAGTAGAATGAATTGTCTATTATTTCATTCCAAATTAAAGAGATTTCTGCTCGCACCAAATATCAAAAACTCCTATTTGGCTAGCTGACAGTTTTGCAAGGAGACAATGGGAAATTGCCACTTCGCAAGTGACCCAGCTGCAGAAGAACTAGAGAGTAACCTTTAGCTTTCATTATTGTTCAGGTTTAGACTTGTTTCTGAGCGAATGATTTATCATCAGCATGCTTCTAGTCACCAAATCAGTTTGATTTTCTTTATGTTATTGGAAGAGGTGGATTCGGAAAGGTAAGAATAGTTATTTATTTCCTCATTACCTCTAAACTCGTGTTAATAGGTATGGAAAGTTGAACATAAGAAGACTAAACAGGTCTATGCAATGAAAGAGATGTCAAAAGCAAAGTAACTAATTGATTTGCAGACCATTCTATGCTGTCTTTAACCTATTTTGAATTGAACCTAAAGAGTAATCACAAAGAAGAGCATAAATTCTGTGATGAATGAGAGATATCTTTTAAGTTCTCTCAAACACCCGTAATATTGATTTAAATGGTTTACTTTCAAATGAAAGATTGTATTATATTAAAAAAAAAAGGTTTATTGTAAATATGGTATGTGCCTTCCACAACAAAGAGAATCTTTATCTAGTAATGGACCTGCTTGGAGGAGGAGATTTACGTTATCATATTGGAAAGCAAAAGCGATTCACTGAGGAATAGACAAGTGATCATTTTTATATGAAAAAAACAAACTTTCTAAAACTCTTTTTTCTATTAGAGTTTTTTATAGCGTGCTTAGTGCTTGCATTGGAGTATTTGCACTACAATAGCATCATTCATAGAGATGTAAAACCTGAAAATCTAGTCCTGGATGATTAAGGATATCTGAGATTAACTGATTTAGGCGTTGCAAGAATATGGAAACCTGATAATTCTTCAGATACTAGTGGAACTCCTGGATACATGGGTAATTATTATTTAGAGATATTTAACAAAATGTTTAACCTTATTATGTCTGATATTTGAAGCACCTGAAGTTATGTGTAGACAAGTTCATGGGTAAATAATATGCCTTTTAAAGATAAGGTATTTAATAATTTGTATGTAGAGTTGCAGCAGATTATTATGCTATGGGGGTCATCGCTTATGAATGCATGCTCGGGAAAAGACCATACATAGGGAGAACAAGAAAAGAACTCAGAGATTAAATACTTGCAAGGCAAGTTTAAATTAAAAAATAGGAAATTCCTCCAGGCTGGTCAGTAGAAGGAGCTGATTTCATCAATAAAGTATCCATGCTTTCATCCATTTCTAATCTAACAAATAAGAAATAGCAAAAATAATTTATTTTATATTAACTACTTAGACAATCTAAAGAAAGCCTTCAAGTCGATTAGGATTGAATGGTCCTGAAGAAGTAAAAGAACATCCTTGGCTGAGAGATTTTCCATGGTCAAGGCTTGAAAACAGAGAACTAGAAGCTCCTTACTGTCCAAAAGTAATTCAAAAATGATTATTGTTTTGTAATAAAACATTGACATAAAAACAATAAAGAAAGAAGAAGAGAATTATGATATGCGATAGATAGAACAAAAGGAGAAATCAGACACGAATCCAGATTTAATTCTTTAAAACACGCTTTTACTTAGAAGAGACTCAGTTTAAGGTAAAAAAGGAATTCAATCAAATTAAGCTCAAATGTGTGTATGTATGTTTTAGAGTTATTTTAAGGTTATGAGTTTGAAAGAGAGAATTATGGTAATGGAAGCCTTCAACTGCATTCCATCACAGGAGGACCTAATTCCACTGCTATTTCTGCGAAGTACACATAACCAAACTCTTGAAGACCATCACAAAAAATATACTTAGTTTTTCCATTTTTGAAATATTCCTTTCTCCTTATCATTCTTATGTTTTCATTCTAAATTTAATAGAAAATTTAGAAAATAATTTTGTCTGTTAGTAAAATATACATGTTCATATCGACTATTAAATACAAAAATCAAGAAAACTACAAAAATCTTTGTGTTTTTGAGAAAAAATTCATTCATATTCAAGTTGATCCATTTTGGATGATTTTTCTTTACTAGTAACTGTCTCATCTTCTATTTCTTCATCTTCATCCAAGTCATTTACTCCTTCAACTTAAAAAAATATAAAAGATATTCGTTTAATAACCTAACTAAATCTCATATCTCATGTCTTACGGCAATTTTGTTAGTTTTAATACATTTTCCTCAACTCTAAGCCATCAAAGTTCTCATCGAATATGATCTCAAATCGGTTGTGCTCTGTTAAGGAATCAGGTGCCATATGCTTTTTTTATCCTGGCCAGTTTAATGGCGGAGGAAATAAAGGATCAAGACCGATTCTGAAAAAAAGTAAAAATGTGAATTTACAATCACTTATTTATGATCATCATATTAGAAGAAATAAATACCAATAATAAAAATGAGATTACCTAAACGCATTTTCAATCATGCTTGGAATAACCCTAGTGCATATCGGGCAAGTAGTTTCAATTGCAGGATTTGTATTGATTTCAATAAGCAGTGGATTGAACTTTTCGTCGATCATAAAATCAAGTCCAAACACTTCAAAGTTATTTTGCTTTCTCTCATGATCAATTTTAAGAAACGTTGCTCTGACAGCATCGGTTGCTATTGCTTTCATTTGCGGAACGATTTAGCTAAAAATATTCCATTTTTAGTCAGGATACCAAATGTCTAAGTATCTCTAAAATTCGAAATAAGAAAGTTTATTCCCGGGTTCGTACTTATTATATTCTTCACAATCTTTTTGAATTGCATCGTTCGTTAAGTGAATGAAAACATCAGAAACATCAGTTAAATCAAATTCTCTTCCACTTGTTCTAATATAACCCTCTTAATACCAATAAGCTCGAATGATTCCGTTGATACAGGTCACCATCATATAAGCTCTAATATCAAATTTTCTCCGATTATACAGAAATGGTCTGTCAATATATTTCTGAACAATGTAAGTCTTCTATTTGCCATTAGTATGTTTATCTCCGCTCTGAAGAATACGTTTAATATCATTCAAATTATCACACACCTAGATACCGTTTCCTAATTAGAAAAAAAAATATATTTAGCAAATATGTTAGCTTATTTTCAAAGAAATATCACCTCTGTTAGTAATTTCTCCTGGCTTCACAATCCAAATATTCTTTATATTTTTTGCTTTTTTTTCCTTCTTTGAAGTATGATCCTCTGCATGTTTATTATGAATTTCGATTTCTCTAAATTTTCGAAGGAAATGTTTAAACTCTTTATCAGATGTTCCTTTAGTCAAATGAAATGTCAAGGGCAGATAGTGAAAGACATCGTCTTAAGTTAGCTAATAGTATTGTCTCATGTTGTAGAACAAAGCTTTCTTGTTTCCAAGGTGAAAGTTAAATTGCATGTGATTGTGAGTCAGCTGGTTTATAGGTTCAAGAATTTTATAAGGTCCATCACTTGATGGTTTCTTTAATGTTCTGAGTCTAAAACTCAAATCATCCCAATTCTGCTACTAATAATCTCTTTATCCTGCATAGCTGCTCATGTATTTTTGATAAATACTCAAATCTTCAGAGTGAAATATCTTTGAATTATGATCAGCAGGTTAAGGAAATGGAGCGTTCTACTTTGTCTAGGACTGAGTTTTTTCACATGAAACCGATGCTCCATTTGAAGAAGGCTTCTAATCTGATTTTAAGATTGATGTTTTAGCTGAAGAGCGCTTTTCTGGAGATGCTTATAAACTCTTTGCACCTTCGAGAATTGGAACATTTGTGTTAGCTTTATTTTTCATTTGCTACGTTATCATCCTTATTTCATGAAAAACTACTTTAGCTCTACTTATGTGACCTTAGTGGTGATTATTTGATATATCTTGCTCTTTTGAAGCAGCCTAAGTATTCTCATCAGTAACTAATTTAGTAGTATTGAAACACCTAGCATTTTAATCAGCTATTAGCGCCAATTAGTTCTCTTATTTCATAAAAAAATCATTCTGCTTGCATTGCGTCCATAAGAAGTTACAATTAAGCTTATTCGTATCATAATCGACTATTTACCACCACCAACGGATCTTGATGCAATTTTATATTAACTTGCTGTTATTTCCTCTTCCAATACAAATCTTGTAGCATGGATTCTCTTAAGGCAAAGCTACATACACCTAACTAGTGTAGTTGATCTTGAAGATGAAATCTTAGTATGTGCTAAATTTCTTGAAAAATATTTCTTCCCTTTAACAAACGTTATCGCTGAGCATAAACTTAAAATTTGTACCCATTTTGTTAGTATTGTTTACGCCTCTTTTCACGCCAGCAGAAGAAACAATCGAACCTCTGCCTACCCAATTACTCTTGCTGCGTTTTCTCTCTATTATGTTTTATTAACCTTACTGGATTTAGTCAGATTCCTATAATTTACTTTCGTCTTTTCCTTCATTTTCATTGTCATTACAGTCTCCAGTAGCTTCTTGATTTTGCATCTTTACATCCGAGCAGATACTTCTACTTCCTTTGGCAGTTGAAATCAGTGATCTTGTTTCTCTTTCACTATTGCTTATCTCAGCTGTATTCCCAATAATAAGACTATTTTATAACTGTTTATTATTTAACGTATTTGTGCTTTCCTTGTTTCTAACCAGTAAATTACTACTCCTTCCCAATGTATCAATTAAATTGGAGTTATCATTTGCATTGATTGTCTCACTGAGTTTGATCATACTTTCATTTAATCTGTCATTTGAGAATATTCTAACTGCACTTTCCTTCATTCTCTATTGTGTTTCATTTGTTTTACACCATTTAATTTCGTTCATTTGAATTTCATTCATTTTCTAATCTTTTTCTCCAGGCTAATCATTCGAAGCATTTCTTTAAATCCTCTTTTTCGCTAGTTGACCAACCTACGCTAAAGAGCTTAACATTGATTTAGGCTATGGTTTGATAACATCAGATGGTGGAATAGCTTTGATATCAAGTCCAAAGATGTTCATGAACTTTTTGTGCTCTATTTGATGCACTCTCACATTGAACTAAGTTAAGATTTTCTTGAGAATTTTATTCCTTTCTTCAAAGGAAGTATTCCCATTATTACCAGTTATTCCATTCCCTGCCTATTACTCTATCCGTTAGTTACTTGCTCGAATTGAAGATACCTTGCTGCTATTATTCATCGGACTTTATGCAAAAATCATTTCTTTAATCATATTCTGAACATTCTAATTTGATGAATTAGCCTATGCAACACTCACTTTCTATCCCTCCAAGACTTTAATTTTCATCATTCCTGCAACCCTTGCAGCTTCTTAATCTTTTCTCCCTCCAACTACAAGCAAATTAGGATGATACGGTTATCGCTTCTCAGGTGATGCCTGCTACCATTCAAACGGAACCTACTGCTGCTATTCAGTTATTCCATCTTATTAAATATTTCTGCCATCTACATATGATGGATATTATTTTTTTTCTCCTGACAAAGAGAAATCACGTTTTTCTCCAATATTCTTAGATTTAGATAAGTCTCTCGCTACTAAAGTCGCAGGACATGATTAGTCTAAATTCAAAGAGATACAGTTTAAAAAGAAGAAATTATATTATCCTTAAAACTCTGAATAAACATCTTAAAAATGATTTATTTATGTTACCTCGCAACTAATTTTCATTTCTCTTAGTCAACCTGTGATTATGATGTGACCCCTTCATCGGACTCATCTTGAGAGAAACAGTAATTGGAGTTGATTCTATCTTTTCATCACTGTATTCATTAGCCTTATTTTCTAATTTATCAGTTTTTACAGCAAATAATTTACTTTAGCAAAACTAAAATAATTTATAATTTTGTACATTTTTCAGGACTCTCCTCTGTCTCAAAACCAGGTACTTTCTCTGTCTAGTAATAAGCCAAACAAATAAATGAATATTTTTAGAGGTATTATTTATTCTAAAATACTTCAAGATCAACTGTTCTCTAGGTAGTATTTTTCTGAGATGGTTGCGGGCTCGAACCAACGTTTGGACTGGCTTCTAATGAAAATATAATAAATTGATTATAAATAAATATAAGCTTTACTATCATGATGAAACAGCATAATTGTATCGAAAGAAAAAGCCAAAAGTTAATGCATTTTTACTTAGATTTGAATTAATATGAGATCTAGAGTTCTATCGCAATACTGAGCTTTCCATGGACACATTTCTTCTACGCTTGTCATTATTGCTAATAATTGAAATTCCCATTCTTTTCACAAAGCAAACTTTAGACAACAACAATTATTTTGTTTTATGATTTACAGAGCAGGCATGTTTTAACTAGGCTGGATAAGGGAATAATTTGCACTGCGCATCTTGATATCTCTTATGATACAAATAATAATTACACTTCCAATGACTTTTTCTACTAAATTCCCTCACAGAATTATTTATTACCCAAAATACGGTAAAACACTTTGCGTAATGGGGAATTATTATTAAACTAACGAGACTTAAAATTTATTTTCTATTTCCTTTTTTTTTGATCGTAATGAAAGTTAAAAGCCATCAAATTTCAAAAGAAAAATACTCATAAAAGCTCAAAATCGAATATCTAAGAGATCTTCACTCTAACTCCCCTTCCTCTTGACTCTTAAATAAATTAAACATGCTTTGCACAGAATTATAGATTACTTAAAATAACTTGAATAAGTAGTAATCACTTGTTATTTTATTACAATGATCTCCTCATTTTGTGAGACAGCATTTAAAAAAAGAAACTCAGGATTAACAATAATAAAAGGAAAAAAAAATGTAAATTCTTCAAAAATATGAAGGAAAAGTACTAAAATGTAAATTTGATGGGCTAAAATGAATAAAGTCTGAAAACATCAAAAAAACCTCGCAAATTGTCTTTGAAATAGAATTCCGACTAAGAAAAGTTTTTTTATTTTGCTATCAAGCCATTTTTATTATTTAATAGTCATGAGTCTAATAGATTCAAAATATCTTCTAGATTCTCCTTATTAAGGAAGCAACGCAATATTTGTATTTAATAAAGCGGCTTTCTTTCTTAATTAGAGATTTCCCCTTTGATTAACTTATCCCATTTTAATTGATTCCTTTGAAAGATTTAAAATAATACAGTTTTCAAATTAAATCTATGATTCTTGAATTCAAAAATACTAACAAATGTCCGTTTGAAATTCAATTTTTTTCTTTTGTTTTTTCATAATTTTCAAAGTCTTGCCCATTGAAATTTGACACATAATAATGGTTTTTTCTTCAAATAAAATCAATAAATCTTTTAAGAAAATCCAGACAATACATATCATATTTAATATTTTGTTGTACAAGCATGTGGAAGAGAAAAAAATACAAGAATTTACATTCAAAATTCTGCTGATTTTAAAATGTGGAATATTATTTGTTGTTTAAAAGTTGTTAATTTGATTTTTACAAGTTGTTTTATTTGATTTTTAATATTTATTTGATTTTGTTGTTTTATTTGTGTTTAAAATCAATTTTTTTTCCATAGATAAGCATTGAAGGATTTGTTTTGCAAAATTTTATATTCATTGTCTTGAAGACGCAGAAAGTTTCATGTATAATCAATCATGAATTGAGCTAATGATGAGCTTTTTTGGATCTGACTAAGTAAAAACTGAAATAATGGCGCGGAGAGGTACACACTACACATTTCTGTATATTTATATTCGGGATTGAAAAACTACCGATTAAAAACTTGGCCATCATTTCATATCCTGCCTTCAACTCAAGCCTATAGAAGGTCAAGGAAGGGTAGATGAATTTTTACTTAGTCTTTGAATTGTTTAAGCTTTTAATTAATTCCTTTTTAGGTGGGATCTATGAAAAAACTAAAATAAAATTAAATTCAAATGGGAACAATCAACTGAAACAATTTCAAAATTACATGCAAATCAAATATATGAATGTTTGGCAGTTAAAGCTTTTAATTAAAATAATTCATGCTTTTTTATTAGATATTTTGAAGGAAATTGTGAAGCAGTGTATCTCCTCAGCTTATTCTTTATTTATGGACATTTCATTAGGTTTTTTTGTTGAAATCTCATTGATAATCAGTTAATTTGAAATCTATTGTAAATTATCAAGATTTATTTATTATTTTTATGGCTTATGAAGCTACAAAATAGGAAATCAAAGCAATCATCAAGGCTATTGATAAATACATCCAGAGTTTTTACTCATTTTGGAGGCCAGTTGGTATCAACTAGCTATTAGAAATGATTCCAATTGATCTGGTTTCAGCATTAAAATTTAAATAATGGCTCTAAAAGAATGGATGACCAAGGAGAACTTCATTCTTGGAAGTTTCATCTTCTGACACGTAAAGCAGAGTGTCACACATAGTTGAAACACCTTCATCCATTAGAACATAGTTCTTAGGTTCAATAAAATATTCCTCTTCATCCGAATCTCCGAACTTAAAGGATAAAGTAGGAAAATCAGATATTTTCTTGTTTTTGCATTAGCATTTGAGCCTATTCATTCCATTTTCACTGAATATCGCACATGATGTGCTGTATTACTCTTTCATGGTATCTCTGAATCGCTCAGCTGTTTCTACATCCACCATTAAGACATTAGAACCAGAGTCAATGTGAGCCATCATTTGATCATCATCATCAATAATGTCTAAAGATGAAATTTACTCAGAAATATTTATTTATTCCTTAAGGCTATCACTGCTAGTAGATTAAGTTAATTTCTTTTCAGAAAGAAGTGAGTGCTAAGAGTCTAATGAGAAGCTTTTGATAGGTATCTTCCAAAAACGTTAATCTTCATCAATAGGGTAATGTTTCATCGTTGCATTAGACTGAAATAAATTCTATTCAATTCCACCAAATATTATCCTAGGATTACCAGGAGAAAGATCAAGAGAGAACTATTCTTTTTAAATTATCTTGCTATTTACAAGTGATCTCAGGAATCCAGTGTCCTCTTCAGATGCAAAAGAAAGACCAACAATCCCTTCAAAATTCTATCTATGCAGATAAGTATCAGCTTCTACCAAAAGCAAAATACTTAGAGGTATTTTCGTAGCTGCTGACAATGCATTTTCAGATACACTCAAATAATCCACAGCTTCAAATCCAATTACATTCCCCGTGCCATAGGAAATACTCTTCAATTATCCATCTTTATAGTTTGCACAGCTGTTACCTTCACATTATCTCAGCTGTTTCTGTGTTTGTTAGGTTAAACATTTCTCACAATTTTCCCCAAAAAGCCAAGTTGTGGAAGAACCAGTATCAAAAATGACTCTAAAGTTCTTTTGAATATTATTCTTCCCTACATCAATGTGTCCGTAGTGATATTTACCCTGTTCTTAAAATGAAAAGTTAAGATATTAGATAAATGTTGATGAATAAAAGTTTAAGTTGAAAGAAAAAGAGAGCTAATTTTGAAGACTTAATAAGAAATTACTGTATTTTTTATTAAAGAATGAAAGATAAATTTTGCTCTTTCCCCAAAATTAAAGAGAATAGACTAATTAAAATAAAAAATGCCTTATTGTCTTATGAAGATGATGCTTTCAAATGCATTCTAGATAAGTTTAACTCTTTAGTTTGCACACCCATCTGAATATTAGCATCCCTTACTATTATTTGAGGGAGTATGGTTGTAATATTACTTGGAAAAGTAAGAATAAAATACTTTAAATTACAACAAATTGCTTGAATAAGATTAACAAAAATATGAGAAAAACTAGATGAATTCCTTGAAACAAAATTAATATTTTCGATTTGGATTGTTGTAATACTGTCAAAATGGAGAGGAAAGGAGAGAACTTTGTTATCCTGATGATATCCGATGGCACTAACGAATACAGAAAGGAACCAAGCAAGGAAAAAAAGTGAAATTCTTTGCATTTTCTTTTATTCCTTTCTTTTTAATTTATAATTGATATTATTTTGGGGGAGAACCTATTTAAATATTTCCTACTTTCTCTTATTTTCTCTGAAATTTACAATGCCCTTCTTTCTTGCCGTTCATTTAACATGCCTTCTAGTCATTCAACACTATTTAGTTTCCTTCAATGATGTGCTTTTCTGCAGAATATCGGCTTCATTTTCTAAAAATTGTGTTTGGAATTTGGTTTAAGAATATGAAACATGTATTTTTTTACAATTTATCTTGTTCCTCATCATATCTAAGATTCTCCTGAATCACTAACAATATCAAGAGGTGTATTTCCTTCTTCCGCTTGGCTTGCTGTAAATGCTGACTAAGCCATATTAACCTCTCTCTCAAGTTAGAATTAATCTTTTGCACATCTTCTTTTATGAGCAAATTCAAAAGGTGGAACTGGTTTCATATACGTGCTTCCGAGTACTTCAAATACTTTATAATTTTCTGGATCGTTGATAAATGGGTCGTGTTCTTGCTAATAAAAGAATCGTTCTTCGTTGACTCCTTGACTTATATATTTATTTATGAGTTTTTGTTATCCATCAGCGTACACTCTGAAGTATGGATTCTTTTAAGCATTTCTAATAGGGAAGAAAGTATCTCTTTCAAATGGACTATAATGTCTGAATTTACTTAAAGCTGATTTAACGCTGTTTCCACTAAGCTAATAGAACTCTTCCTTATGATTATTCGAAGGCACCTTGTACGGGGAGATAACTGCATCATCTATTTTAAGTATGGAATTGATCTTTTTTCGAGTATTAGCTTCTCTGAAAGTTTGATTTTTTTTATCCATCTCGCTTTTCAACATGTTTATTTATATCTAAGCTATGAGTGAATCACTCCCTTGCCTTTCCATCTACATTCTCTTCGCTTTTTTATTGTAATCATACCTTTCAAGAAGTTTATCGCCTTGAGGATGCTGTATGTGCTACTTTAAAGATCTAACTTCATTTGAAATAGGTCTTATCAGCTTTTATACATTTGCTGCCTGCTACTTTTACTCCAAAATACTGCTACTCCTCTCTCTTTTATCAACAAGGTAAGCTCCGTTGTTCATTGAAGCATTCCGTGGATTCATACGTACCCGTTTGACTCCATTACTAAGCGATGGAGAACTGAATTCAAACTGATCATAGAATCCATCGAAATCCCAGTAGTCAACTTTGACATTAAACATAGGTCTTTTTGGTTTAATTCTGTCAAATTAGCTAATAAAATCTTTCCTTTTTTCTTCACTCATCACCACCACAGCTTCCTTGCCTAATCTATCAAGAGATTGAAGGTTTTTCTGCTACGAAATATCTCCTGGACTACTAAGTAGATGGCAGCCAGTAGGAAGATTAGAGGAAGTATCATTTACATATGAAGAAGTTATGAAAGTTGAATGATTTGGACTGAAACAGCTTTAATATATATTTTTATTATTTTTAACAATCACTGAACTTCTCCTTGTTCTTTCAGTATTAATGGGTTTGCTATGATCATTTTGCTTGATACGCGAGATAGTCTATTCAACTAGTTTTTTCCTATCTTGCGATCTCTTCTCGCGTTCATTTTTGGATGTAAAAGCATCTTCTGCGAGTTTTTTCTTAAGCGGAGAATTAGCCAACTATTTATTGCTATTTTCAAGAATTACTTTTCTCTATTATTTAAGCCTATCTTCTCTTATTTTTTCAGGGTCTTCAGGCTTGACTGTTACTTTAAAAATGTTCTTCAAGTGATTCTCCATGCTGTACCAATTTTCATTAGGTTTAAGAGAACGTACTGTGTTTTTAGAAGGAGATGCATCACAATTTGACATTTTAGATTCTATTAATCTAGGAAAAGGAGTCAGACTTGTCGCATTTGAACAAGAATCTGCAGAACAGTCTTTATCAGGTAATTCAATGGAGTTGATCTTTGTCAAAGAATCTGATGGATCCTCTAATCCCTCTGTAAGAATTGGAAGAATGGACATCTCTTTCCTACACCTAATTATATTATTTATTAATTTCTTATTTGGCGAGATTAAGAGTAAATATTATTCTTATTATTCCGCAAAATTCAATGGTGAATAAAAATAAAACACAAAAATATACTTTTATTACAATCTAAATCACAAAGTTATCATCTTTATTACTTAATTTCAACAATTTCTTCAATCATCTCCGTTGTAAGGAGTGATATCGTTAATTGATTTGGATTACTCTTTTACAACTGTAATGTCTTTTTCCTTATTTTTTCTGTCATTCTTTGATTTCTTTTCATTGTTATTTTAATCATTCCATTCTTACTCTTGATGCTAATCATTTGTTTCACTGATATCATCTTCTGAAGGGTTTCTCTTTGCTTTCTTCATCCCTAAAGCAGTTGTAAAAACACCTTCTTCAAAATACTCCTCTTTTGAGAACACTTTCATTTCTTCTGGTCTCAATTTGAAGATTATTAGTGTAGCTGTAATTGGAAGGTAATATGTGAATATCTTCATTAAAAACACAATCACAGCATCGGCTATATCTTCTCCGTTTGTCTTATCATCATCACCCTTGTTATTAGAACCCCAAAACATAATAATAGCAATAATTCTAAACCTTATTTTTCTTAAAATAATTATTACATGTCCTATGTATCTGCAATCTTCTCTGCCATTGTAGAGAATGGTAAAATTCTTGATATTCACTGAGATCCCAGCAAGGATATTTATTATGATTAAGAGCCTTCGTGCAAGAATGAAATTAATATCCATTAAAAATATAAAAGAATAATTGTTGTACGAGTATTGTTTTTTTACCAAATATTTCTTTTTTGTGAGACTTTGTGTTTATACTAATTAATTGTCTCAGTGAGTGGGCCTGACACTACTGAAGAATCATTAGACTCAATGGTTTCGTGATCGAATGAAATTTATTTGAGTTGCTCCTCCATTCTATTAATTATGTATTTGCCTAAATATTAAGAAGTTAAGGAATTGCTATGAAGGCTATTTTCATACCGATTCCTGCGAAGATTAAGCTGAGTATTAGCTCTACAGCTCTTATGTAGATCCATGTTCCAGCTGCATTAATAAGAGTTCAATCAAAAGAAGAACAAACTTTTTGTTCTAGCTTACATTTGCAGATTTCTTCATTTGTAGAGCTGGCAAATGAGACAAAATTGAGAATGAGAATTCCAATGTTGTAAAGGAGTAAGATTCCAAAACATAGTTTTATTAGCTTAGTTGTATTCTCATTGCTATTCATCTTGAATGCTTTAGAAGCAAAGTAGAATATCACAATATTGAACTAGATGGCCATGAAGAAATTCTAGAAGAAGTAAATATACTCTGGCTTTCTCTAGATGTTGTACAGTAAGAATGCTGTTTGGTTTAATAAAAAAAACAAAGAATAAGAAGACTGCTAAATAGCGCCAATCGTTGGTTAAAGTGTTCGTGTTCTTTTAGAAGTTCTTCGTTTCATTTATTTCTTTAATTCTTTTCTTTGCAAATCAGTTTCTAAGTATGAGTTTATGGATGTATGTCTGTTTGAATAAGCTATCTTTCTTGTTTTGATAAAACTATCATTTACCAAGATTAGCAAGAAGAAGACATATCAAGATGAGATTCTTTTTCTTCAGCAGTCTATGCTTGAATTTGACATTGAGATAAAGAGAATAAACCAAGAAAAACTCCAACAGCAGAGAAACAATCATGTAGATAATGATTCTAATAAAAAATATGAAGAATTGATTAAGTTAAACCAACCCAATGTAATCTAAATCATTAATAATTACGGAACGCATTATAGCACCACAAAGCTTTCACTTAAGCACTAGCAGAGTCCTAAAGAAGCGGAGTATTCTTGGGTTGTAGCAGTAACTTATTCAGCCATTATTTTTTCTTGTGCTAGAACAACTGAGAATTTTATTTTTTTGTAGCGCGAAATATACCTCACAAAAAACACCAAACATCAAACTCACCTCCTGGTTATTCCCACAGGATCAGATTTCATAGTGAAGCCCACCATTTAAATTATAAAGGAATTAATAATCTGGATAGGAATATTTTTAATACTTTTTTTTTGAATTATCTGGTTGAAAGGGTAAAAATTACTACTTGAGAAATCAAGAAAAAACTAATACAAAGAGATAAATTACTAGGAAACATGAGTTTAGGAAGTGACTTGAAAAACCAAAGCGACATTCTCAAAAAGAAACTCGAGAAAATTGCTTATCCGTTTTCATTAACTTTTAAAATATTTTAAGAAGAGAATCCTCTGATATTTTTATAGATTCTGCATCACACGGTTATTATATATAGTAATGACTACTATCTCGCAATGATCGCGAAAGGCTATGAGTTATTCTCGAAGTCAGACTTGAAATTCGTTGAAAGTCTTTATAAATTCTTGTAAATGGAGCATGGGTTTAAGCCTTCGATTTCAATAAAGAGTTTTCTATCAAATGGGTTTCTAGAGTAAAAGCTTATCCTGGCTAATACAGTTATCGATTTGATTCTGAAAGCTGCACCTTAACCTAAGAAGAATGTATTAAGAATGAAAACACCAAAAGAAAGAGCAAATGAAGAGAATAAAGACTAAGAAAATGATATTTTCCAGCCTGAGAATGTTTAGTAAAATTTACCTTAAATGGAGGAATATCCACTCCGCGATGTTGAGCTTCTTAAGAAAGCAGAGTTTGAGAAGATAATCCCTTAATAAATTTCAAAAATCAAAGAAGTAAAGCAAGCATTTGGAGAAGAAAAGGAAAGAATAAGTAGAGAAGCTGAGGGAATAAATGGTAAAGTTGAAGATATGTAAAACAAGAATAATGAGGCTCTTAGAGGTTCAAACTAAGATTAATTGTATTAAAATAATCAAAGAGAAGAATCTTAAGGAAACTAAGCTAAAAACTAAGGCACTTCGAGCAAATTAGAAAGAGCTGTGACTGTGAGAGAATTCAATGAGATGATGCAACTTATTGTGAGTCTTAACTAAACTATTTAATTAACTGTATAAAAATTTGATGCGTTCGATTCAGCGATTACGAATCTCAATGCAAAATACTCCATTCTAGAAGGAGAAGTTAAGTTAATAAGGGCACAACAAGAAAATGATATTAAAAAATGAATGACCATAATTGAAAGTGTTGTGTTCTTATTGTTGTTGTTTACTTTACATTATCTTTATTACAAAAATTTACCAAAAATAACTAAAAATAATAAGAATGGCTTTTATCTTTGAAATTTTAACATAAGAAAATGGCAAAATTAGAGGTATTTTTTACGAAAATAAAAACAAAACACATTTTCAGAACACGAATTAATAGGAAAGAGACAATATCTAAGAATATTAGGAAACAAGTTTGCTATTAGGATATTCTCTCTCTCTCAGTCAAAAGATTTACGGACATTATTACTAACCCAACGAGGAGGAGTCGGAGGTCGACGCTGAAGAGCATCATCATCTTCGATCCAGTTATGCTGTTGTTAAGCTGATTCTGAAGGGTATATGAGTTTGGGTATGATCTCAAAATTATTTCTTAGAATTAACACAGCTCCAGCGTTTTTGTGTCTCCCACAATAATCAGTTGCGCTGAATACAGTGATGAGCTTACCACCAGCGAATCTTTCAAATCCATCCATTACACATTCGTGTGCTCGGATTATCATGCTCAAGTTGTTTTAAGTCAAGAATTAGTTCACCCTATCTGGTCCAAACTTGACAATGTTACCTGTGCCAGCTGGATCTCTAATCACATTTGGGAGAATTCCAAGTTCTTAATCAGATTCAGTTGGATCAGACCAGAGGACATCTACAACTAGCTGCTATTCTGGAGTATTAACTTCGTGGATAACTTCTAGAGGCCTTTACAAGTTTTCAATCTCAGAAATATAATGGAGAGACGAGCCTATTCCACCATGCAGACAAATTATCTTATCTTCAATGACAGTTGCAAGAGGAAGCCATTCAAACAAGCGATTGACTCTCAAGAATACACTATCCTCGTCGCTGGGATCTTCGCCAAGTCTGTGATTGCACTCATCGCTGAATCCAAATCTAAACAAAGGAATTAGCAAACAGAAACTACTCAAAACTAAATTACCCGTTGTTAATCCATTTATCTTCATGGTTTCCTCTGATGAGATGAATTTGATTAGGAAAGCGAACTTTAAGCGCTAAAAGCAGACAAATAGTCTCTAAAGAATGAGAGCCTCTGTCAACATAATCACCAAGGAACAAGTAATCAAAACTTTCAATGTCTCCATCCTTTCCGTTTTCACATGGACATCCCCATAAATCAAAGAACCTCATTAAATCACTGTATTATCCATGAATGTCTCCAAATATCTTCAAAGGAGCTCTCACTGAAAAGAAAACAGTAAATCAAATTTATATTTTCCTTTGAAATACTCTATAGAAAAAATGTCTAAATTACCTCTCAGAACCATGGGTTAGTTTTTGATGATCTCTTCAGCTTAATCACACAATTAAATGATATGATCGGAAGTAAACTTGAAAGCAGCATTTTCTGGGAAATTTATATAAGTTTTCGGCTAGAGTAAGTGCTAAATCATGATGTTATGGATGGCCTAGGGATCATGTGTAGAACTTTTGGAATTTCTTTGGGCATTTTAATTCTGTTGGAACTAAGGTTGCCTTCCCTTTTTCTTGTCAGCAGGATTAGTCTCCTCAGCTTGGAGAGGGTCTAGGAACTCAAACTACTTTTATGCTAGCTATCTTGGAGCTTAGCTTGAAGAAGTTGAATTTAACTTATTTTATCCTACTTATTTATTGCCATTCTAGTTGTTTGGTCCCATTGTGTAATTTGAAAATCCATTATTGTTATTGTTGCTTGCTCCCTAATTCGAAGCACTCAAAATCGAATTTTAGTTGTTTCCCATTGGTGAGTAAGGAGATTGAGAGCCGGTAAAGGAGTTATTGTGTGAATTATTGCCTGATCTAGATTAATTTCCATAAACATTGGAATTCATTGTTGAGTTCATATCTGGAGTTGAAGCAGGAGAGGCTGGTTGATTCGAGAAGGAGTTTTCAAACAACGAAGCAGACGACGGAGAGGATGCTCGCAGATACCCTAGCACTTTAGCAGTCAGATCACTATTACTCTAAATGCATTTCAAGATATTTACTCTGTTAATATTATCAGTTGGAATATTAGGAGATTCTAGCTCGAACCCTCCATAAACATACACAAAGTTTTCAAAAATCCAAGCGCCATGTCGGAACCGCTACAAAGAGTTAAATTTTGCCCATTCAGATGTCTCAGTGTCGTATACTTCCAGTGATAATTGTTCCCCAACGTTATTTGTACGACCTCCAACGATTAACATCAGTTTCCCTACAAAACAACTAGAATGCTAGTATCTCCCAGTAGGCTAATCTTTATCTGCTTTCGATGGAGCCTTGACCCAATCCCATCTTCCATCTCTATGTCTTCTCAGTCCCCAAGTATCGTTAAGAGCAGACTAATCATTTGATCTTCCTCCATAAATCACAACCATTCCATTTGCACTTCCTTGGCTGCAAAGAGACGCTGAATGGTAAACTCTGACTCTAGGCTACTCTTATTTACCTGGATCGACCTTCGCCCAATTAAAAGGACTCTTTTCAACGTTCAAAAACCAGCAGTCATTAACTGGTTCCTGTCCTGTATTACCACCAAACACAACTAAATATGGTTTAGAATATGTTATAGAATGACCATATCTACGACCAGGAGTCTATCCAACAACTGGAACAACAGTCCATATTCCTGTATCATCAGAACCACGCATATCTAAGAGATAAAGATCATCTGATGCTAAACTACCACCTGAAAAAAAGAGAAAAGCATTAATAAAAGAATAAGTATGTTAGTAAAAAAAAGCAGATTTGCAATCTAAACAATTATGTAACAAAAATAAAATCCAAACTAAATCAAAAATATATTTGCAAATTCCTCACATCATCATTGCCAGTATCCCATCCTTCCTTTTTTCAATACCTCTCGAATGATTTTGAATATTAATCTTTTTTTTTTCACTGCTATTTAATCCTCCTTCCCTTTTACTTTTTTAAAAAGTTACTGTTGTTGATTGCTTATTTATTGATAATTACCTCCAGTTGCTCCACCATAGACTACAACCTGATTAAGTTCTACAGCAACAGATGCATGTGCTGCTCTTGGAGAAGGCTAATTACCAGTGGCTTTTTGAATAAAAGTAAATTAGGAATTAGAAATCAAAATTAATTTTAACCATGTATTTAGCAGAAATAATTCTTCCTTTGGTTCTATTTTATCATGGATCTTTTTCAAAAATGCTCGAAATTAAAATAGAATTCATTGGATTTTGTTTAGAGATGCTATTTTTGCATTACTTTCAACTTTTTTCCAGAATTTTGTATTAACATCAAAAGAGAATGTTTCTCCAGTAATTGAAAATCTGCCTGTATCTCCAGTGGCACCTCCAAAAAGAATTGCTTTTCCTTTTGCTATGAAAACGATGGTGTGCCCGAATCGAGCTTAAGGCATATTGCCCATCGCATCTACTTTTTCCATCTCTTTGAAGTTCTTGTTATTTCGAATTTCTTAATAATGTTTAATTATTTTGGAGTATGTTTCTTTATTCTTCTCAATCTCAATAATTTCCACCCACTCTGTGAAAAATAATCGCTTTTCAAATATTTTTTGTTGATTTTTAGTAATTAATATGAAAACAAATGATTAATCTTTTTTGAATAGAATTTTTTTGACTTAGCATTCTCTCAAGAAAAGTTTCTAAAAAACTTAAAATAACATGGAAGACAACTATTGAGTAAACTTTTTCAAATGAAATTAAATAAAGAGAATGACATCATTTGATTTATTATAAAACACAGTTGTATTGTTATTAATTGAAATCGTGTTGTCCATAATAGATTTTAACCAGTGGTTATTGTTGTAAAATATATCAATGTTTAAGTACAAAGTTTTTATCTTTTTCATTCATTTATTCATTCTTAAGATTCTAATAAATCATCCATCACAGCTATCAAAAAAGTTCTTTTGTTGAAAATCATTAGGCTTTTCAAATAAATCAGAGTGTTTTTAACATTAAAAAGCAAATAAATTTGAAATTTCGTCAATAAAACAAAATTCAAGCTAAGTAAAAAGATATTTCGATGTCATATGAAATCAGAAGCTGCAAATCAAAGATTAGAGAAAAATAATAAAAACGTAATAACTCTAAAAAAATTTGATAATTTCTAAAGAAAAAAAAGAAAACTAACTAAATAAATAAAATGTCAATCGTAGAGATAGATACTGAGGAATAGTTCGACGAACTTCTTGTTTTGAACGAAAAAGCAATCGTGTTCTTCTACTCTTAAGCCAATGAGGCCTGCAAAAAATTATTACCTGAACTCCATAAGATTCAAGAAACTTACCCTGGTGTTGCCATCCTCAAAGTCGACACAGAATTATCTTAGATGGAAGATATCTTGAGCAATCACGATGTTGGCAAAGTGCCTCACTCAGTCTACTACATCAAGAATGTACAACATGGAGGTAAACAATGGAGCAATTATTTTGAGAAAAAAGTTAAATTATTTCAGAAATCCTTTGTGTTTTTTGAATCTAATTTGCTTCTTAATCTTTTTAAAGAATACATCGGAGACGAGATTGCAAAGATTCTTGAGACAATTGAAACTCACAAAGAATGAAAATGGAAAAGTGTTCATGACTAAATTGTAAAAATATGTTTGTCTATGTGAAATCTACATGAACCATCGAATCATTTTATTTCTTTACAAAAAAATTTAGTTTTTTTCTAAAAGATACATATCTAAGGATTATTCGTTTGATCACACAATTTCGAGTCATTTCGAATTGGGGTGTATCTTCAATTTAGGGCAAAAAATGATTTAAAAATCAAAATATTCTTCCCAAAGGTTTTTCATTTAAAAAATAAAGATTATTTATATTTCTTTTGTTCTTACTTCCTCCCACAGTTTAAAAAATCCGCCAATCAAAAGACTCTTTTTAAGATCGGTTCATAACAAAATAAGTTAGCTTTTTCTTTAAATTGTGTAAATATTAATGAATTAATTGAATAAATTGATTTAATCTAAACAAATGTAAAAATTCATTTTAAAACAGAAAATCTTTAAGTTAAAGATTAAGTAAAATATAATTGAAACGACTCTAAAAATGTAGATACAATTAATAAATTATGATTAGTTGTTGAACATTAGTATTTCATGCTATTTTATGTTTTTTTTATGAAAAATACATAACAAAAATGCACATATTTTTGTTAGTTTCTCATTTGATAAGCATAATAAAATTTATCTTGCTTGTCAAATACTATTTTTCTTTCACTTCAATCCAAAAAATAGGAGAAGCTTATAAAAATATCTATTTAGATAATTTATCTATCAATCGTTACGCAATTATTGTGTGAGATTATTTAATTGCAAAAATTTTACAGGATTTTAAACAAAAGGGAGTTTCATTGAAAATGGCATCATAACTAAGCGAATAGTCCAGGATTTCCTCGAAAACTTAAAAATTATTAGAAGATGTTGCTCGCCAATCCACCAGCAAGTGCGATTTTTCATTCATCATCTTGAATCAACTTACTCAAAACTAATTTTGCCTTCAATTTTAAATAGATTGTACAAGATGACAGGAATATCAATCTTAGATGACGAACAAGTACGAGTAGCATGGAATGCATTTGGTAAATTATTCTCATGTGACTAGATACACAAAGCAATCACAATATTAAATACATAAATTATCTTTCATAGGATTGTACATTTCTCGAAATTTACGTATGGGTCGAGCTATTCAGATACCTGGATTTGGAGTATTTACTTTAACTGCTCCTGAAGTTCAACTTGAAGTAAAAAATCGAATTTCAATGGAGTTTAACTCAGTTATTCCAATGAAAGATACATTTAAAGGGTGATGAAACTCATAGGTTCTTTTTGCTTAGGGAGTTACAACGAAATCTCTAATAGGAAAAGAAGGGAGATAACCTGTTTTCATAATTTCCAAAGAGTTTGGAAAAGGAATGGAACTCAAATCAGGGATACACTAATAAGGCGGTTAAATTCGAAGCTACTAAGTCCGTGGAGTCAACGGCAGCATTCCACAGACAAAAGCAAATTTCACAGAGATAAGCACTTACTGCGATCAAGATAAGGATGAGTCTAAAGCATCGATTGAAAGGGTTATTAGAAATCTCTAAGATTCATTCAGAAATGTAAATTTAAAACTGTAAAACTTTTTCACAAATAAAATAATTTATTGTGAAAAAAAGAAAGGGAATTTAGAGATAGACATTCCAAATGTCGGTGTGCTCAGAGTGCGGAATAGCACAGCGGCTGTTTAATTTACTGAATTACTCTGCAGAGATACTAGAGACATTGCAGGTAAGACTATTACTGAGAGACAATAAAAAGGATAAATGAGTCTCACTCGGGATAAAGTTAGAAATTTCTAGAGCAGACAGTTATTTGCAGACACTGGCAATAACTATCAAAACTCTTCTCTCCAGCTAGATTAAGGAGCAAAACGATATCTGGAAGATCAAATGGGAATCAAAGTTGACGAGTTATTCTAATCTGAGTCGAATTCTTCTCTATTTCGACCACTCACTGCTAAAGATTCCCTAGTCAGAGAGAATTATCTCCCAATTAGTACACTCAAACTTCGACCCAAGACAACCCACGCTAAAAGAACAGCTGAACCATTAGACTCAGTTACAAAGAATTCTTCTGGAATCTAAGTCATAACATACTGGGTTAGATCAAGAAATCTCAACTCAGAAGACGTAAGATTTGTTGAATTGTTTGATATTTTTTATTTTAAATTTTCGATTTACTAACATATTCCAACAGTCATTTATTGAATTCTGCAAATTCTGTTTGGGTTCTGCATCCAGCAAATCAAAACTCAAAGAAGATGATGTTATTAAAGGAATTCTCAATATGGATGTCGATATGACTTCTGACTAAGTACAAGGACTATTCTCTGCTTTAGATTTCAATAAAGATGGGTTTGTTGATTTTAGCGATTGGAGTCGCACAGTCAAGTCTGAGTCAACTAATTTAGAACTGCAACGCATAAAAGATATTATTAAACGGTAACATCTCAAACTTGATGATGTACTTAAAACAATGCAACTAAATAGATAATAAAAGCCTTTATCACTTTAGACTCTAGCTGCTGCTCTCAAAAGACTTGATTTTAGTCTGAGTAACTTTCAAAATCAATGATTATTCCAGATACATTTGTTAATTTTGATAATTATTTTTTTTAAGATGAAGATAAGGCAAAGGCAGCAGCAAGTTCGATCTTGAAGGGTAGGGATTTTATTGATATTGATTCAGTTGTAGGAGTGCTTGGATGTGAAATAGATGAATATCTTGATGAAGCAGAAACATTCTAAGATATAACTTGGTATTCAGATATGCTGTTAAGAATTAAACGAAAGGCAGAAGGTGGAGAAGGAGAAAGGAAATTTAAAGAATAATTCAGAAGAGCTGATGTTAATAATTCAGGCAAAATTGATACATCCGTATTTAAGACTGTACTCATGGAATTTGGATTAGGTTTAACGATTCAAGAACTGACTAGGCTAATGAGGTATATAGATAAAGAAGCAGATGGATTGATTGATTATTCTAAGTTTCTCAAGTCAGTTAAGAAGATAGATTGTAAGCAAGAAAGAACTTCAAATGAATATTGGAAATTCTTCAATTATTATTATTTTCCTTCTTTTTAGAGATGCCCGAAGGAGAAAATGCATTTGTTGATGCAGGTGATTTTGGGGATAAGCTAATTCGATTCTTGAAAAGAAATGCAATCAGATCAGGAGAAGAACTTGTAAAATGTTTGGCTAATTATCAGCGAAAAATAGGAGCACAAACTCATCCTTTGACTGTAGATGCATTAGCTGCTTTCTTATAAAAAAATGCTTTTCCTGAAGCTGGCATATCCGAAGTTACGAAATATGCAAAAATGGTTGATATTGATGGTGATTGGGTCGTTTCAAGTGAAGATGCTGAGACATTCTTAGAGAGGATCAATTATATTGTGTATGAAGAAGAATCGGAGAAATCTGAAGTTAGAAATACTTTTTAGAAGTAAGACGGCACACGATTGTTTCCAAGGAAATCTTTGACAAACGAGTAGCTGGAATCTGTACTGAGAGAAATTCGTCTGTCTATGGCGTAGAAAAAAATCCAACCAAAAGAATTGTTTGCAACACTCGACTCAAATTAAGATGGGTTCATTACAATCACAGAGTTTGCTCAAAATATTGATAAAATTGCAAGTTTTTCAGCGTAGATTAAAGATGGACTGTTTGCTAGAATGGATGCAAAAGGAATTGGTATGGTAGATTTTACAAGTTTTAATAAAATACTTAACACATCGCTTATTGATCTCAAAGAAAAGAAAGAAGAGAAAGATGTAAGCTAACAAATATATTTTATTATTGTTGTTTTTGTGATTTGGCTGTGACATAAAATCATATATTGATAATTTAATTATGTTTGAATTAGGAAAATGAAGAAAAAGATCAACCTTAGAGTGATTGGTTATGGACAAAACGAATTGTGTAATAAATCCGTGATTGGTTTAGAGAAGAGAAACTAACTTTAGAAGACGGTTTTAGGTCATTTGATAAGGATTTTGATGGTGTAATCAACAAAGAAGATCTTCGTTATTTTTTGATGGAAGTGCTAAAATGTCAAAAACATGAATTAAATCAAGCCAGAGTGAATAGATTGTTCAAGATGATGGATGAGCACAAGCGAGGGATATTGTAGATTACTGATTTAAAAAAGATTCTGAGTGGAGCATATCTTTAAAATTATAATTTCTCACTTCAAGGAAAAGAGCAAACAGTTTGGGGAAAGTAAAGTGAAACCGATAAATTATGGTAGAAAGATGATGAAGAGGCGGTTATTGATGCCGAATGGATCAAACATGCAAAATAGTAAATCGGATTGACTTTATCTAGAAAGTTTGAATCAATATCGCAGAGCTTCGAAAGTATTAAAGATTCAAATAACAATGTTTGATTAATGCCCTCGTTTTTAAAAATGTCTAATGGTTGTTTTTCTGAACCTTTAGGCATCTCTTAGCATCAAAAAAAGATTGTGTACAAATAATTCTCTTCATGGATCGAGAAGAGCAGAGCACTTGTTGGTTTTGATCTCATCTCAGCTCAGTTGCAGCAAGTTAAAACGCATATTTTTCTTTCAAAAATTAATAATTTTTTGTTGTTGGTTTGATAATCAAAGGTGTTTGCAAGCTTAGATCCACATAAAAAAGGATTCATTACAGAGAACGACTGGGCAAACTAATTTTGTAAGTTCTTTCATAATACATCAATCCATCACAGTTATTTATTGGTTTGATTTTCAAAGCACAATACAGCTGGAAGGGTGAAATGTCGGAGGAAATTAAGGAAACATTATAGCAAAGTTTTGAGAGTAAATAGAGTGCTTTTGATTATTTTGCAGAAAATGGTAAATTCATCACATATGGTACATTTGAGAAAGGTGTCAGATCCCTTTTCAATAATAGATTTACTCATTCTGACATTCAATCACTTTGGTTCAAATTAAGTAATAAATCAGATTGTGTGATAAATAGAGAGGCATTCTATCAAACACTATTTAGCCCTGATTTTCCTGAAAAAACCACTCCTATTAATGATAAGAAAGATTTTGCAAGAACAAGACCTGTAACTGCTCCAGTAGGTGCAGCAAAGAATAAATTAAAACTAACTAATGGATCTACTTCAAAATAATCTTAAGAAACAACTGAATCTTAGGCTGCTGAAGAAGGCAGATTGATTATCGAGAAATTGAAATAATTGATGAGATTGAGTAGTCGATCAATCGAAGATATGTGTATTTAAGCTGATGCTGAAGATACAGGGAAACTATCTATTGTTGAATTCAAAAATGTACTTCGAAATTTAAATGTTAATCTAACTGCTAAAGAGATGGATAAGCTTATTGGACTTTGTGATGATTCCACTGACGGAACTATCAACTGGAAGGGATTCATAGAGAAGTTCAAGATCAAGTAATTCTTTTTGTATTCTTGACAAAAAATGATAAGAATTTCTAATTTTTTTCAAAGGGAGAGTGTTTCTCGAATTATCGATCGTTCCAAGCAACGACTTTAAAAGATGTGCGAAGACATACACTACTACATGATATCCCCTATCGATGCTTTCAGACTTGTAAACAGCTTTTGTATTTGTTAATGATCAAAATCCAAGAAATCATTTTGGAATCTTATTTTTTGAAATTTCTTTTTGATAAAGTTCAATGAAGATCGCAATGGTAAACTCACATTTGAGTAATTCAATTTGCTAGTGAATAGATTATGCAAGATGTCTCGAGAATAATTACCTTCATTCGCGATCATCAAAGATCTGTTCTAAATAATAGACACTCGTAAAGATGGAATCATCGATACTCAAGAGTGGGTGCAGACTTTTGCAAAGTATCAAGCTCCTGATGCAGCATTGCAGGGAAAACCAATTGCGTTAACTTAACCTGATCAGCCACGTAAACTTGTGAAACCATTGTTTTTAAGCACTTAAAAAACAATAAATGCGAACACTTTAGATACAGAATTACTGTAATACGACGAGTTAATCGTAATCATAGCTAAGAATCGCAAGTTTTTACTTGGATAATTCAAAGAAATCGATTAAAAAGAACCATTAACGTATTAGAGAACTTTAGATGTGATCCATAAAATGTTCGTAGGTCTTGGGAAGAATCTAGACCATTCTTGCTATGCTAAGCTGCTGAAATTCGCTGAAAGAGATGGCATTATCGATTATAAATTCCTCCTCGATGTGTATAAAGAAAGGTTATCGAAGATTAACATCTAGCCAAATCTTAGACAACATTGAGAGGGCAACACAGACAGAAAAATGAAAAAAAATACATATCGATGAGCATACATATTCTTCTCATGTACTTTAAAAAAGATGTTTAGAAAAAATAGATTATGATAATATAAAAGCTAAATATAAATTGACATAATTTGAGAAACTGCTAATAAAACCCTTATTCAGATATCATTTGACATTTGCATGAGAGTTTTCTTAATCTAATAATGATGCTCTGAAGATTTAGCGCATTGCTTCACTGGTTCAAGTTTGATGGCTTAATTCATATCTTTGAGTGACTGGAGGAATTTATTTTACTTCATGAACACCTCTGCACGAAGGTAATACAAAGAAGCCTCTGATTTCTTTTAATCTATCATTGTATTTATCAGTTGTTCAGCTTCCGAATAATGTTTATCTGCCATTAATTTTTTAAGTTTGGAGACGCTTTCTCGTATTTCTGGTTCTTGAGGGATGTTTATTTCGTTCTCGAAATCATATTCATCTTGCTGCGCATTTTCATTAGCTTATTGATTTACTAAAATCTTTGAATTTTCCTCCATTTTAGTTGGTTGAGTTGCGTTCTTTAGGATTTCTTTTTTTTAATTTGAAGATCTCTTTTCTCTTCTTAATTGTGGAGGGTTTTTTGATAAGAAGTACCTTAATTGTGCTATTTCAAATGAAGAAAAGCTAATTTAAGAGATTGTATGTTAGTATGTTTCATTTTTGAACAAAAATAGTGAAACTAATGTTGTTTTTCAATTAAAATAAGGGAAAATGCTTAAAGTAATTTTTAAATAGAAGATTTAGCTAGTTTATTGTAATGATAAATACTAATAAATTGCTTCTATTTTGTTATGAAACATTGCTATTTTTGAAGATATCAGACAAAAATGGTGTAATTTAGTATTTTATTCAATTAGTTGCAACAGACAGAGATTTGTGGTAATTTGAAAGTAAAAATACTGATTTAATTTCAAAGATAGGAACAATAGAGAACTGAATCGTATTCTCTCCTTTGTAACGCTAAGTTGTTGGAACGAAAAATAGGCAAAATAAGCACACAAAAGTATGAAAGATATTGAAGAACAAAATGAAAACGATAGTTCGCTAGTTGAATCTACAACTATCAAAACAATTCGAAATCTAAAGCTAAGAAATTCTTATACAAAATTTCCAACAGGAGCAGAGGGTGATATTCTTGACAATCTCAATTCGCAGACTGAACCATAGACACCTCCTACTTAATTGCTACAACCTGATGATTCTCTTGGATTAGAGAGAAGTCAAAATAAATAGAAATAACATCTAAGTAGACCAAGCTCTTAAGGATTAAAAAACCCAATGCGAGGAGGAATTGGAGGAGGCAGACCAAAGATTTTGAAATAATAAAGTAGTGAAACAAGTGAAGAAGCTTTTGTGGGTAGTGGAAAAGATAGTCGCAAGGATACAATAGGTTATGGAGTAAGATCGCATTCAATGGTTGCAAGTGAACGAATAATAGATAATAATCCATAATAAAGTTATGAAATCGGAGTTATCAAAGAATAAGAGATTATTAACATGGAATATGCTGTTTCATTTGTAATTACTAAGAGTAAAACAATTTAAGAGAGAATAGAAGCAGAGGGCATATCAGATTCATTCATAAATCAATGCATTTTCAAAAATAAATTCTTCGAAATCAGTTATAATTCGTATTTGCAAAAAATGATTAGAGCGAAGTAGATAAATGCGAATTTTAGAAATGTCAGCAAAAGAAGCTTTGAGAAACTTGAAGCGTTCTTTATGGCTAGGATATAGAAATGCATTGATGGTGCTAGATTAGAGTAGAGTTATAAATAGTAATCGAAGATTGTGTACTCCACGATAGATAAAAAGATATAAGAACTCAAAAATGAACTTTTAAATAATAATAAAATTGTATTCTGAAATCAAATAAGCTTTCTCAAAAAAGACAATATAGCATACACAAACATCCTTAGTCTTGGGCAGCTTACAAAAAACAGTTTTTACTAATAATGATAAGGCTAAAGTCACATCACATTCACATTTGTAAAATGATTGAAATTAAAATAGGAAAAGTAGGAATTAAATTAGTTAAGAAAAGAGTTCCTTTTGCAAAATTGATACAACTAAGAACATAAAACTTACAAAATTGCACAGTTTACATTATTTATTTGACTTTGAATGATTATTTATTTGGCTTCTAAATGTTGTTTTAGAATATCGATTTAGTGAGCAGTATTCACACAATACATGTGGAATAAGATTTATTATTATTGACCTTTTTTTAGCATATTTTTGAATTCAGAAAAAATAACTTACTTTTAATATAAAATGAGGATTCATCTCAATGCACAATGAACAAGTCAAAATATGCTCATGAATAATATTACTTCTCCTTGAATTAACTGAATAAACAAGAGATAAACATGAGCGAGATTAGTTTTTTTAATTGCAACTAATTTACTAACTTTTTTTGATTTGAAGATAGTCTGCGCTTGATAGACTTTGACAAAAAAAACACTTAAAAACTAGACTGAACCATGGGAGGATGTGCGAGTTCAAGAAATCAAGTGAATGACGATGCTTTGGTGGGTTCTCATGAGAGAAACAGATTGGAGAACTTCACATCGAAGACAAACATCCGCGACATTTACAATTTCTCGAGTGTGTTAGGTAAGGGTGGTTTCGGGACTGTGAAACTAGCGGCGTTGAAGAATGGTGTAAGTGATAAAAAAATGGCTGTGAAGATAATTGAAAAAAGCAGACTCAAGCAGAAAACATATGTGCTGCTGCGGGAGCTAGAGATCCTCAAATCGCTTGATCATCCTAACATCATTAAGTTCTATGAGGTGTACTAAGATGAGATGTTCTTTTATATTTGTATGGAATACTGTGCTGGTGGAGAACTGCTGGATAGAATCACGAAAGCGAAAAATTTCAGAGAGCAAGATGCAGCGTTAGTTATGGATAAAATATTCTCAGCGATTAATCACATGCACTCGAGAGGTATTATCCACAGAGATATCAAACCAGAGAATGTACTTTTTCTTAGTAAAAGTCCTGATTCAGAGATAAAAATAGTTGATTTTGGCTTATCCGTAAAATGTGATGGTTTTAGAGATCTCACTACGATGGTTGGAACGCCTCTTTATGTTTCGCCAAATGTACTTCGAGGTCGTTATGATAGCTCTAGTGATAACTGGAGTGCAGGAGTAATTCTCTATGTGTTATTAGTAGGATATCCTCCATTCTTTGGGAAAAATAGAGCAGAAGTATTTCGTAAAATTGAAAAGGGCACTTACTCTATTGAAGGTAATATTAGACATCCAATCATTTTTTTACTCATAATTTATACAAAAGGCTAGAAAAATTGCTAGATTCATTAAAAAGAAAGGTTATGCTTGTTGCTCTGCTTTCAGGAGCGCTTCTTTTCAAGAAGTTTTTATATTTTTTTGGAGATAACTTATGACTATTTTTAGCCAAATTAACTAAATTATTGTTATCTTAGGCAGAGAGTGGGAAACAGTTTCAGAAGAAGCGAAGGATTTAGTCCGTAAACTACTTGTTGTGGATAGCAAAAAGAGATTGACTGCAGCAGAAGCATTGAAAGAGCGTTGGATAGTAAAACACAGGAAAATTTCAGAATGGTCAACTTTCAAGCCAACCTCAACCATTGGAAGTTCAGATTAGATTGATCCTAAGATTCTCAATATGATGAAGAACTTCAGGGCATCATCGAAAATGAGGACAGAAGTTATGAAAATATTGGTGAATCTCTTGAATGAAAAAGAAATTGAATCTCTCAAAAGCGCATTTAAAGTCATGGATATCGATCAAACAGGTCAGATTAAAATATCCAAGCTGCAGGATGTTATGGAATCAGCTGGAATTAGCTAAACTAAAGAATAGTTGGAGAGCATAATTCGAAATATCTCTCCCCACTAAGACGATGGGAAAGAACTCAGTATTCGGTACAGTGAATTTATCGCAGCAACTTTAGATCAAGTTGTTTACTTGAAGCAAGAGAAGATTTGGTCGCTTTTCAAATATTTTGACTCTTCAAATCTAAATTATATTACTCTCGAGAGTCTCAAAGAAATATTCCTTCGAAACGGTCGAAATATACCAGAAGAAGAACTTAAATTAATGGTCCAAGAAGTGGATCCAAATAATGATGGGAAAATATCGCTTGAAGAATTCAAACTTCTCATGTAAGGGGAAGAAATTGATTTTAAAAGTTGAAAGAATCCCTTTACATTCCACCATTATTTTATCTCTTATTTTTATCCTTTTTCTTTTCTTGTTGCATAAGATTTCTTAATCGAAAGTTCTTATTACCTTTATTTACAAATAATTTACTTGTCTTTAATCTTGTTGTTGTTGTTGTTGTTGTTTTGATTTGTTGTAAAATGGAATCTATCAAATGTTTAGAAATATGTATTGTTTTTCATTATGTTTAATTTCATTTAAAAGAATGGAAAACTTGTCATAACATATTTTATACATCAATTCACAAATATTCAATTTTAAGCAATGCTACTACTCAATACAAATGAACTTCTTGCACCAAAGAATGGTTCATGATGAGTAGATTTGCTTTTTTAGACTGCAATTTTGACATGTTCATGTTGCAGAATTTCTTCACTAGCAAGGTCAAGAGGAGTATATCCCTTGCAGTTTTTGAGATAAACATTCGCTCCATTATTTAAAAGTTCCAAGATAAGTAAAATATTTCCTTATTTGAAAGCATTATGGAGTGGTGTATTCAGCTCTTCGCATTGGAGATTTGGATTAGCCCCTCGCTACAGTAAAAATCTAAGCAAATCATTTGAAAAAAAGAAGATTAGCTATGTAAATACTAAAAACAGTATGAAAACTATAATTCTATCCTGTTACTTGGCAAGAAGTAGATTGTTATTCATTATTGAATAGTAAAGTGCAGTGTTAGACCTAACATCTTGTACATTTACATCTCCTTATCTAAGATTTAATCCTTCTAATCTTACTTTCAAAATAGAATTCTCCTTCGCCCCTTGTATCAATTCCTAAGATCTACCTCTCCAATTTTAATTTTTCTCAGCATTTTCTGCTTTCTTTTACCTTAGCTAATTGATTTTTAGTATTACAGCATTTTTGAAAGTATCTGCAGGTGACTGTTTGATTTTTTATGGTGAATGCATACGAGATTTTCTTCTTCTTTCCTCAAAGCACATAGCTTCAGATTATTTTCTATGAGGCAATAACCCAACATAAGAAGCAGAATCTATGTCAATAGAATTCAATATTCCATCTTCATCATAATGCTCAGAAGGAAGGATATTTGAAGGTCTATTGACAAGAACTACTTATTGCTCTTAAACTTAACCTTATGTATCTTACTGTTGAGTGTGCATTAGTTTTTATTAATTTAAGAAATCTGAATCCTGATATTGTTTTCTTGCTATGGCCATTCTAAAATAACTTTAGATCCTAATTATCGCTTTAAGCCTTGTAGATTCACTGATATCTCTATTTTGACCTTATGATGGACCTCCTGAGTAAAATTTTAGAAATTTCTTTTAATAATTATCAATAGGTTCTTAACTTTTTAACTAGGTTCTAATTTTTTTGGATTTGCTGAACCACTTTGAAGCATTTTTCTGCTAAATATCCTTATCTTCTTATTTTGTTGGAGTCTTCGCTCTTGGATCCTCTTCAATTAAAGAAATAATTTATGAAATCTACATTAATCCTTAAAAAAAGTTTATTTTTATTACTCATTAACAATCTAGATGATGGATGAAGGAGAGATATCTTCTTAACCTTTTATTTCTAGGAAAGAATTATCTCTTTCTTTTAAGATACCTCCTCTAAATTCCCTTATTCACTCTACATTCTGCTAATATTTAACTACGATCTTTCTTATTATGATTGCTGTTACTTCCTTTTCTTTTCTGCCATCGAATTAAGAACTGTTCTAAACATGGTTGTTTTTTTCCTAAAAGCCTTACATTTTTCTAAGAATTATTTAGCATCCTTATCATTTTATTCTGTTTCTTTCAAGCGCATGAGAGCATACTCATTTTTACGCACAAGAAACACATCTCTGTGGTGATCTAGAATACTTTTAATTGTGCTGTAAGATTTGAGAATATTTTCTGCTAAAACTAACTCAACCGTATCTACAATACCAGAAGTTTCTAAGATATTCATTGCTTCGGCGATGAATTGTTTGTCTACAAATTTATTTAGTAATTCACTTGTTGCAGCTAAGAAATTCATTTATTCTTCATCGAGTACTTCTCCTCGACGGAATTTACTCATTAAATTCTAAAAAGAGGAAAAGAAAAGGATTTAGGCATTTAATTAATTAAAATCAGAATTTTAAAAGAGTTAATCTCAGGAAATTACCTCTCTATCGATGGCTTAAGTAGCTTGGTTTTTTATCAAGAGTCTCATGAATTCATAGGTGGCAAGAGAGTTAAAATTATTTGCTTTAACTTAATGAAAATTGATCGCTGATTTAATAGTTCTCTTCTTCAAGAACATGTCCTCAGTTTCCTAAGAATGAAACACAAATAATCAGTAAAGCAGCTCAATTATGAGAATGCATCTCAAATTACTTAATTCCAGTAGAAATTATTCGTGAGAAGTTTTTTCTAAGCATTCTGTGATTCACTTTAGTTGATCCCTCGAATCATCCCTTCTTTTAACCATTTATACTCATATGTTAGATCTTAATCAGATGTCTGTTTTCCCTCTAAGAGACAGTTCTCAATTTTGTCTTTTATCTCAGCTATGCTCTTAGAGCTGTTATCAGATATATGTGTTGTTTAAGCCTTAGATTATTTCATTTAAATATATTTATTGAGTTTGGAGTTGTAGCCATCTTTTAGCTGCTAATGATTTGCTTAATTTATTACAACAGTCTTCTACCTCATTCTTCGAAGAGGAGATTCACTTGTGTTCATTCTCCTTCATATAAATATTTAACAAATATTAGAAATTCAAGGGATTCTCTTAAGTACAATTTAATTCAATTACCTGAGTTAAATCTCTTCCATGAGATTGAGAAGTGGAGCTTGATTTGTTGCTTATTCATTTGAATTGACTTTTCCAAACAAAGAAGAACTAGATGGAAACGCACTCAAATCAGGTTAACTTTTAGAAAGCACTATTGTTCGCTATGATTATTGATCAGTAGATCTCAGAGGAATATTGAACAAAATATTATTTCCTTTGACCTCTCTCTTTTCTGGAAGCTACTCCGCATAAACCTACTTAATATTCTATGGAAATGACTCCCCTAAATATTCACCCTTGCTGTTCATTGGTGTAGTATCGGTAGTTCGTTTGTTCGAAAAGTTTTCTAAACTAGCTTAACTTCTCTTTATTGGAGTTACTTTCATGGACTATCCATTTTTTCGAGCATTTACAATCATAGGTACACTTTCTGTTTCCCCATATGACTCTATGTCTTGAGAAGCATCTTGACTTAGGTTGTTATACTATTGGTTTTCTTGGTTTTAAAGTATTTTATCTTGAAGGAAGGATTGATTGTAGAAATCATTGATTTTCATGATGAGTGTGCTTTTCAAAGTGCTCTCTAAAGCAGCATACTTTGTGTTGACTTTCATCCACTCAAATTAAGATTTAACTTTATCAGTTCGCTTCATCCGTCTTTGTAATTTCATATGCATTTCCTCTTCACTTCGAAGAATATCTTGATTTCTAGCTTCACTTCTGCTCTGCCATTAGTCATATTGTTCCTTTATCCTTGCAGTTAATTCTTTCACGATAAACTGCTGCTTTTCTTCTTCTCCTTTGATTCCTTCCACTTGTAATCGGCTAATACCAAAGGTGTTTAGAAGTCTATGAGGGGGAAAATCAAAGGGATTTAAAGTTAGAAATTCAATTCTTATTATGAAACAAATGTGCATTTTCTACAAAAACGAGTATCTTTAATAGGATTCCTCCATTTTGTATGCTTATTCCAATGAACTAAAGACATTAAATTAAGTTACTTTTAGCTTAGAAGATTGCTTAAATTTGATTAATTTTGTTTTCCTTTCAAAATATAGTTAAACGCAAGAGCAAACGTTGCAAGATCACTGCTGATAACAGGCATAACTTCTTAATTGCAACTGCTGCTGCTGCTACTAATGCTGCTCATATGTTTTTCATTATTTTTATCTAAATTTCCTGGAGAAACTTGATTCTTTATATTTATATTATCTTTGAGACTTTCGCAACCGCCACGAATAATATCACTTGAGTTACTTAATCTTGAATTCTTTCTATTGATTCTGCAAGCCATTGCTTTCACTTCATCTTGAGCTTTTGATTGTGAATCGTCGCTTCTGCCTGTTTAGAACCCATTCTCTTTCGAAGGAGATTGCGTTTTAGAAAAATATGATAATTATGTCTTGGATGCTTTTCTCTTAACTAAATTAGCTCCTTATGGAACTACTTTGACTTGTTGAGGAATCTATTTCTTTGTAATTTCATTGATTCGATCCATGGAATACAGTCGATTGCTTAGTCTAACACTATCTTAACTTGAACAGCTTGCTCTTGAATCCCTTCTGTCGTTTTCTTAAAATCGAACTCTCATAGATGCAGGTAAACTGTTTATTCCAATTTTACTCTCCATTTATGACATCCTCGAAGACTTTCTGTCTGACTTAGCTCCAAGGTAAGCTGAAGCAAGGATATATGAATTGGCTCGAGCTGAAGAATTTGAAGTAACTGGCTGGATTTAAGGAGGATCTTGGATAATTTTATTATTCGTTTGAGAACTATTCTCATCCATCATATTTGCGCTTATTTTTCTAGGTACGACTGTTCGATCATCAGTTCCATTAATCTTCGATTGATTCTTCTAAATGACAGCAGCTGCATTAGTAAATTTCTGAAACTCTTTATTGAAGTCTTTCGAGAATAAATTGAAAGCCTGGTCAATATCTTCTAACGATTCATATTGACTTAGTTTTGTTGGTTCTGTTTTTTAGCGTTTGATATTCTTCATATTCTCTCTCTATGTGCTATGATTAACTTAAAAACAAGAGAAGATTAATTAAAATGTAAGAACTGATTAAAATAAAGATCTTGTAGTGCGAAGAGAACCAATAGTTAAATGATTTATTTCAGTGGTGAAGATCAAATAATAATTTAATAATGATACTTTAAACGAACACAGATTAATATCTGCATTGACTAAAAAGAATTATTCATACAATAGTTTGTTAGCCATGATTAAATTGCAAGATTTACATAACTAAAGCAAAGGGAAATTAGAGTTCAATAAGAAAAAATGATAATTTTGGATTATTTATCCAAAATAAGAAACAAGAGAGAGAGGTTATCCAATCAATAAGAACAATAATAAATTCTTTCTTTAGACACAATTAGCTTCAAAAAATTATTATTTTTCTCTCACAATATAAAATGGATTACAATATGAACTAACCTTGCAGCCATTATGCAAGAGGATGCTTGATCTAAGCTCCTTGCTGCAAAATATTCTATCCTTGTAGATTATGCCATAACGATCAATACAAAGGTCCAAAAGGTCCTGGATGTACAGTCGAAACAATGGATAGATATGCCATTTCAGTGATTAAATGTTTGAAATGTTAACTTGAGTAACCTCCTGCGAGTGTGTGCTCCAATGAAGATTGCAAACATGACTTAGGGAAATATTTCTGTAAAATCTGCAATCTCTTCAATAACGACACAGATAGGTAGATGTTTCACTGCGATAAATGCAAGATGTGCAGAATTGGCAAGGCAGAAGAAAATTTCCATTGTGATGTTTGCGATGTCTGCATGCCTAATACATTGCTAAATAATCACAAATGTCTAGAAAAAAAGACTGAATCTAACTGCCCGATTTGCTTAGAAAATCTTAAAACTTCAACAGCTTTCTGGTTTCAACTTGAGAGATGTGGTCACTGCATTCACGAAAAATGCTTTAACGATTATCTAAAGTAATCAGGCAACCCAAACTGTCCAGCATGCGGAACTAGCTTTTATAATCAAAGCGATGAAGATAAAGAAGAAATGGAGAAATATATCGAAGAAGCTGAGGCTAATATGGACGAGGAACTGAAGAAAGTTTTAGAAGGGAAAAAAGCTGATATTCTATGTAATGAGTGTGGACTCAAGACTAAAGATCTTCCATACAATGTCATTGCTCATAAATGTTCACATTGCGGATGCTATAACACAAAAATAATTTGAGGATACTAGCACACACATCAAGCATTCTCATCAAATAGGAACAAGATAACTAATTAACATATATAAACTTGATTATCTTTGTGTTGAAAATATGTAATAAATGAAAATCAAGAAAATATAGATGCGAATTCACTGAAGGATATTTTATCATCATTGTTGGTGTCAAATAATTTAAAGATGTAGTTGAGTTCTTCCTCGAAAATGGCTTTGTCTAGAATGAGTATGAGCTTCTTGAATTCATTGTAGTCTAAAAACGAATCTTTTGTTTTGTCGAAATTCTTGAAGATTACTTTAATATCGATGTTATTTTCTTTGATGATCTTCCTTAAATCTCCGATCACTCGTTTAGCCTTGATTTTCAGTGCATCTTATGAGTTATTCTCTGCTTTTTCATTTGCAGTGTCCACACTCCCACCTAAAGCATTTCTAAACTCATCGAGGGATATTTAAGCATCGTGATCGTTATCAAACTTTTCAAAACACTTCTAAACTTCATGGCCTTTAATAGCAGGTGCTACGATTCTTAAAAGCTACTCGAATTCAGTTCGTCCAAGAGTACCACGATGCTCTTTATCAAAATTAGCAAAGATTTACTCTAAATTCATGTCATTTGCTTTGATAATTTCTTTTAAATCTGTTATGATAGACTATGCTGGATCGTCGATATCTGCGAAATCATAGTGAATGAATATAGCAGCGAACTCTCCTAAAGATATCTTTTTGTCTTTTGAAGAGTCAACGACTTTAAATATTTCCTTGGATTCTTCGAGGTTGATCCTTGGGCTGATACACTACAGAAAAGCCCAGAATTCTCGCTCGTCTAAATCACCACCTTTGTCCTTATCAAATTTGTCAAATATCGTATGGATATTCAAGTTATGAGCCTAGACCATTTCCTGCATAGACCGCAGGATCTTCTTTGTTTTATCATCAATTGTAACTTATGGCTTCAATAGTTCTCCTGCACCTTATTTCATTAACGCATGGTTAAAGAGCTTCATTTTTCAATAAAAAAATGATTAAAATTAATTTGAAAAAGCTGAGTTTATTGAGACAACAATATCTTTTTATTGGTTCATTTACTTCTTCCCATCCCAATCGTAGATCTTCATTGATGGTGAGACAATGCATGATAAAATCTTTTGTTAGCTTGCCGATTGGTTTATCATATGGAAAACGCAAAGGCACTGTCTTAATGTTCTTAAGAAATGAGTTGATATCTCTTGCTGGCCAAGGTCTAAAAAAGCAAACAAACATAATTAGAGTTTGATCATACCCATGAATTATTATTGTCAAATGAGTTTTTGCAGCAATTTAGCATTTCTCATTTCTTTTTTATCATTTTTCAATAAGAACTATTCATAATATTATTACGTTTTCCCGAAGATCATTTCAAAGAAAGTCATTCCAATTGACCAGACATCACTTTTAGGCGTATATGGATTGTTTTCTAGCAATTACGGTGCCATATACAGAGGTGTACCAACAAATTCCTTAAGTAGCTATCTTCCATGCTGATGGATTTTTGTTGCAAACCCAAAGTCAGCGATTTTAAAAGTTCCCTTGGAGAGAAGTATATTTTCAGGCTTAATATCTCTGTGCATGTATCCTTTTTCATAGACCTCATGCAATCCAAGCAGGACTTAGTTCAGTATCATAATCGCTTGCTTTTCTTGAAGTTTCCCTCCTTTTGAGTCAATATAAGAGCGAAGATCTCCTCCTTCGCAGAATTCCATGAAGAGATATGTTTCTTTTGCATTACTAATGCAATCTAATAGCCGCACTACATTTGGTGAAGTCAACAATTTCATGACTTCGATTTCATTTTTCAATGATTGAAGATCTTTTTAGCTGAAATGGCGAATGTCTAACACTTTCACTGCAATATCCTCTTTTGTTTTGACATTTATCCCCTTGTACACTTTCCCAAATGAGCCTTCACCTATGAACTTTCGGCTTTCCCATTGATATATGCCTTCCTTCTATACACGACCGTACATATTCCTATTGCTAAGAAGAATTGTTAAATAATCTTATCCCCCAAATTTATCAAACTTACATTTTTCGCAATAACTTTTTTCTCTTGCGAGAACACAAGTTTTAGTAGTCAAAATCAATCTAGCCCTACTTTGATTGACAGAAAGTTTCTCCCAAATTAAGTTTTCATTTTATTATAATTAAAAAATAAGTTTGTTCTCAAAAAAATGAATGCTATTCAAGAGCCATATTTTTAAGGAAAGAATTGAAACAAAATTATCTATTTTTTAATAATCTTTGGGTCTTTAGATATTGAAAATAATGCTAAAATACTAAAATACTAATAGATAACAATGAATATTGAAAAAACATTTAAGAATAAGTTAAAAAGAGATAGAAAAGGGAGAGAGAAAGAATATATTAATCTAAAAAGCTTCAATTTAGATTGATGATAGCTGCTTGAGAAGAGGATTGGCGAGATAGTGCTATGTCAAATTATGAGTTTTACATTTAAATTGGAAATTATTCTTCCGAAGAACTGTGTAATTAAATCAAATTTTCAATGCTCTAGATGAATATTTTGAACTAATTCTCAGTACGAACGTAGAATGCTACTGAAAAAGATGCTGCAAACTTATCCATAGAGTCAGCTCTCACTGTTCTCGCAAAGAATGTATTAGCTTCTTCTGCAGACATATGTAAAGGATCCTTGCAAGCACTCTATTTGATAAACGAAAATAGAAAAGATTAATAATGCGCAAATTGTATGCAAATATAAAGAGTCATGAAAGAAGAAAGGAGAAAGTGAAAAACATCCTTAAAATTAAGGATTGTGGGTAAAAAATTAATAAGTCTCTGTAACTGCGCAATTAAACAAAAGGGGGGGTTGAAGAGAAACTACTATCAAAAACTTGAAAATAAGAAATCTGATGAGCGAGAGACTTTTAAAACAATCTGAACGTTTGTTAATTAAATTAAAGTACCTTAACGTTTGAAGGATCAAGAGAAAGGAATTGATTGTTCATGTATCCAATTGAAAATACTGGATTTTGTTTAATATGTGTTCCTGCTCCGACAAAATACTCTAAATCCATTATTTATCTAAATTATTCGATTCTTGTTTCAGAGAGTGTTTGTTCCTTAGTTTCAGCATTGAAATGAAGGATAATTAGCAAGCTCTTTTTCCATTCTTTCATTTTGACTTTCAAATCGTCTTTGAAAATGATTGGTGTTGATGAAGTAATGAATTTAAGAGTAGGAACAAACTGTTGATTCTTGAATTGTTTCTTGAATGCCTTAGAAGCTTGATAATATGAATATCCTTGTTTAGGAGGGGCATCAAACAAATTGATAGCTTAAGTTAAGAGGGAATGGATCCCAAAAGGAGAATGACTCATATCATCTAGAGATCGACTTTCTACGAACATATTTATTAAAGATTAGTATTAGCTGTATGTAGAACTTGACAATGAAAAGCATTAGACTTGTCGTTCAAACATGTGTCGCTTTAAGCAATTTGCTACCATCATTTAGACTACTCTTAAGCAGCAGCCCCATTCTAAATCACTTCCAACAGTTTTTCCTAAATATTCTAATGTTTTCATATCTTTTCTGCAAGGGAAATACATGATTGAATGTAATTCCTATTGTAGAAGAGAATGTAAAGCTTATTCTTGATTAGGAGAGCTATGACTTCCACTGTAGAATAGCTTTCCTAAGATTTGGCACATTGGATTCTCAGGGGCGGATAATGAAAATACTCGTTTTGAAGAGAATATCGAATCCTCACTGATGCAAGAAACAATAAAAACATAAATGAACACAATGCCCAAAAAGAATGATACTTTTTGTAGATAAATGATATCTTACTTGATACAGTTAACAGGATGAGAAAGAGATAGCATATTTGAGAGAGTATTCGGTTGTTTATTGGAGAGTTATAGTCTTTGATAATTAATATTATTATAATTAACAATTACTGATTTCTTTTCGATTTTTAAGAATAGGGAACGAGATGCATAGATGCATCGGGCAATTTGAAAAAGTGGGAAGAATGAAATCAGGCTAGAATTTGGAGCTAAAATGAAGAATTTCTTAAACTGAACGTAACTCTTATTTGAGAGTCTATAATAGATCTTTTAATCTAGGAACTTTGTTCGATTAATAGAAGTACTTTTTAAAATTCAATTCAGCTAACAGAATGTATTATCAATCTATTCTATTCAGATTTGATTCTAGCCAGACTTTGAATTCTGAAAGTAAAATTAAGAAGATTTATCACTTTAATCAAATGCAGAAGACATCTTATTATGCTGATGAAAAAGGAGATAAACAAGTTTGAAATATTTAGATGCAAAAATAGAAGAAACAAAATAGATTATTTGGTATGAAATATTTCCAAAAGTACAAAGCGTTTTAGAACCGTTAAGATTCTAATAATAAATTACTTTGATTTATCACACGTATTTTTCAATTTAACTATGAAGAAAAATCAAATAATTTCAAGAGATTACTTCAAAATCAGATGCTACAGCTGTAGTTCCTACTATTTTCTTGTTTTCAAGTGAGTTGTTGTCGCTTAAGCATGAACCGTTAGAAATAAAAAAGCTTCCTTCAATTTGGCTTTTCTAAATTAAACTCTCTGATTGTTAAAACTCTTTAGATTCTTCTTTAATTACTTTCAGTTCTTTATTCTTCTATTATCCTTCTTCAGTTTAAAGTTTCGGAATATCTCCCTAGAAATATTCATCTTCTTCAGCTGATTCATTCACTTCAACACGATCTATTAGAACGCACAACAATGGATCTGAATATCGCTGATTCAGTTCATAGATTGACTCGATGAAATCATTAATTCCATTATTCTCAGACGCATTCACAAAAAATCCAATAGATATATCACTAGACAAGTAATCTACTTCAAGACATCTCGGAATTTTATTAAAATAAGTGCAATAATCCTTCTCCAATCCTTCCAATCCCATCGTTGCTTCCTGTGAAAGAAAGATCATACAAATTACAATTAAAATAATAATTTCAAAAAACTAGTTGAATGCCTAATTAACTGTATTTACTTATACATAATGAGGATCTAAAACGATAACTCTATTATCTTGATGCCCTACGATGTACATTCCCTTTGTATCAGTGCCTGAAAGAGCCCCAACAAAACCAGGTAGGCTAATTAATTCAAAGAAATACTTTTTATGCTCCAGCTCAAATTGCTGAATCCCAAATTTCATGTGGATCATCACTAGCAGGTTGCAATAATTGATAGGCTAATCGCGCTTGTGTTCTTATTTATTCTCATGGGAATCTTTTTTTTCACTTGATTTTATCAGAAGTTATTCTGAAACTGAATTTATTTGTTCGTTTACTTTGAAATCTTAGCAAGAAAATGTCCTAAACAGTTTGCTTTTCTTATCCAAATCAGAATCATCTTTGGTTTTTTACTTTAACTTCATTTGTTTCTTAAATTCTATTTTCTCTTCGTTTTATTTTAAAGTATTTTCTGCTGAATTTTCTAATTTCGGGGCAATATCCTCACCAATAACTGCAATCTTCGCAGCTTATGCCAGTTCCTTAATGAAAATTATTGAATCTGTGAAATTAATGATTTTTAATTGTGTTTTAGTGCCTATTTTTTAAGATTCCTCGAGGATTTCCTGAAAGATAACACATACTTAAATCGAAGTATACCAGTTTTTAATATTCGACTAATATCTATGAAGCAGTGCTTTGTTGCATATCGATTATATTCCAAATATCGAAAACACTTCATTTGGATTAACCTCCTCAGAAACAGAACTCGTGCAGTCAAGAAATAGTCGTATTATTGATTTAAAGAACGCCTGCTGTTCATACTGCGACGCCTTCTCCAAAGAAAAAGAAAAATCCGTCTAAAAATGACACTTTAACGTTTGTGCAAGGAGCATTTGACTGCATCGAATCATGCATCCCCATCCATAATCATTGGATGCAGACTGAGATTCATCAAACACATCACGAATCATCGGAAAATTGTTGCGATAAGAAAACCAAATAATCTATTCATGGTGCTTTAGAAAATTATTCAACGCTTCTTCTGGTTTTTGTGGATTAAATACATAGACCTGATTGAACAGCCATGCTACTTTCCGTTTTAAATTGAGTTTAACTTTCTTCTAAGCTGACTTTGTGAACCCTTTGATGTTGTACGTAGCATTCGAACTAAGAAAAAAAATGCATTGTTTAATATTAGAAATTGCTATTTAGGCGAATTCAAACAAAAAAAACAAAAAATTGAATGATTGTTTGAAAGAAAGAAAGAAAAATAATTAGAATAAAATTCTTTTTAATGATACAATTTATTTAGAAATAAAGGATAGGTAGTTCCTGATCAAGTTCAAATAGTAATAGAAAGATAATCTGAGGAAGAACAGGGGGAAATTGTAATAAATCAAAGGAAATGAAAAAATGGAAAGTACAAAAAGGCTTTAAAGCGGTCTGAATAGCTCATAGATTTGATTTCTTTTTTGTATTCAATGTATGTTTCTGCGTTTCTAGCTACTGGAGCATCATGAGCTTAGATATTGATTCTTTTTCCTTTCAATGACTCCTTACTTTCTTCCTCTTGATCTTGCGCCTACTCTCTTTCTTAAAATTAGTTTGCAAAGTTAAAATATCTTCCTAAAAATTTTATTCCTTCTCACCTTGTTTCGGACCTTGATGAATATCCTTTCGAATGAACTACATTTCGATGATTTCGATGCTGGAATCTTTATTGATTTCTTCCATGAGTGTCTCTTTTAGGTGATTATCTTCCTTGGGGGTCTACTTTCTATCACACTTTGCATTATATATTTTTTAGATTATTTGATTTTAGAGTCACTTGTTTCGTTTATGGATCTTTAATTAAAGCTTGTTTTTTTATATTATTCAAATTCCACACTGATTTAAGAAACAAAATCAAGCTGTGGTTGATTTTTAATTCGCTGAAAAAGATATTCTCGCTTCATTCGAGACAACGAGAATTCTAGAGTTGAAATCCTTTTATTAATAACTTTTTATTAAAATGCCTGGAGCTGAAAATGTTGATCTCTTTCTCCTTCAAAGTCAGTTTATTTGTTAATTCATATTCTCTCTATTGATAAAAATTATAAAAATCTAGATAAGACTCAAGTACTTATCAATATATTTGAATGCCTTATGCTTCTTGGATTTGTATCTGTTGATATAATTTATTTTAATCGTTTTTGAATTAATAAAAATCAAGAAGAAAACCGAAAGGTAATGTAACAATTGAATATGATTAGGGCATGCTATTATTGATTCTTTCTTTGCCAGGCTTGAACTACTTCTTTTTTAGCCAAGTAGACTACTAAGTTTCCAAGTTAATAACAACACATTGCAATCAGCTCGGTTAGTCATTGCTAATATTTCTCAAAATACAATTCTATTTCGAGTAAACCCACATCAGTTTAAAATACAATATCTTTCTTGAAATCACCTACATTACAGATGCTTTATTTTACTTTTTGGTTTAAGATATCCTCTACTAGCTAAGACACTTTTAGGTTCTCTAAGAGCTTTGGCATTCTAACCAAAGGATAATCAACAAAAGTAATAATACAGCTGGTAAACAAGTAATTTACGCAAATGCAAAAAAGAACAAACTTCATTTCATTATCAAAAATGGTTCTTGCGTTTTTGAAAGATATTTGAAGACAAGAAGTTATCTGAGAATTCAATCACAGTAGAGTACATTGAGTATACAAACACTGAAGATTGGGTAAGTTTCAATGCGCTCATAGGGTTAGTTGATAATCTGTTTTTGAATAGGATCCAGTAGAGTTCATGCAGGAAGGGCGTGGAGGAGAGTTTCAGAAATAATAATTTGAGTTGAAAATCGAAAACTAATTGAATGTTGGAAATGTAAAGGGCAATCCTAGTTTTTAAGAAATATCTAGTCGCAGAGAATATGAATCGTTCTTAGAATAACAAGGATTCAGTGGTGATGAAGATGATGGATAAAGTAACTTTAGACAATAAAGCAATAAAGAAATAAAGAATCAAGGTGTAGATAATCATAACAGTATTCTAAATAATTAGAGTCATCTTCGTAATGAACACACATCAAAGAAAGATAGTTAATAACTTACAACTAGTAACAATGTACCACCTCTTAGTCTGAATTTCCTTCATCACAATAATAGTCTACAAACTGATTCAGCAAGAGGAAATCTTGGAAATTAAATGGGTTCTTCTCATGGAGAAGAAACTGGTGTCTTTGGTGCTAAGATTAGCCTTTAGAATACAGTTTTATCATCTTAAAGGATACCGAACAAAGAGAATATGATTAAAAATATAGGCCAAGATGACAAATCAAGGGATAGCATATTTCATGAGGATATCTTAGATAAAAATTAGAATTCAGGCAGACAATAATTATCTTGGCAAAACAGCTCTAAAGGTGTTTTAGGTGGAAGTTCTAAAAATTTACAAGAAAATAATAGTAACAACAACAACAAGAACAATCAAGACGACTCACATTATTTTGCTTCTGCTATTTATTCTAGAGGAGGTGGATAGAATAATGTTGGGGGTCATCCTAATATGAGCGTGAATGATTTGAGTTAGATTAGCTAAAAAAGTGGTACAAAGTAATTTAATAGTTTTGCGCATGAAAACTAAATTACAGGGAAAAATGGAAACACCAAGAATCTCCTTGAAGAGGTTTTCAAAGAGGACAACAAAAATCATGTTGATTTAAGCTAAATCGGCAACAATCAAGATGCTACGAGTCACAATGGAACTTTTATTAATTCACTGAAACATTCTAAGATCGAAGATAAGGAATTAGAATCATTAAAATAATAATCAAACCTTCATAACTCATCGTTTGACTATCAGTCTATAAATAATACTTAAAAGGAACATTTCGATTCTTCCATTATCAACAACATCAATAATGCTGATGGCAATGCTTCTCTAAATATCAGTGGTAATACGCATAACAATTAAACTCATGATAAGTCTAAATAACAGCAATTATTGGAATCTGAGTTAATTCCTCCTCGAGGTGCTCATTCTTACGATGTCCATTAAATAAACGAAGAATCAAACAACGAAAAAGAAAGCTCCTCCAGCTAGAAACCTACAATGTACCTTTCAGAAATAATTGGAGTCCGAAAAGAAACAATCAATCACGAGAATAATTCTATTAACAAAGGCATACAAGAAAGTCCTGTGTTGAGAAGCCTGCTTCAGGATTAAGAACCTTCTTATGAGTAATAGTCACCCCCATAAAGGTTCACTTTAGGGTAAATTCCTGTTGAAAATAAACAGCTTTCTCCTTCAAGGAATTCATAATTTTTCTCAGCAATACAAGAGGGTTAATTGCTTCGTTCTTAGGAAACAGCCTATTTGTATTAGTCACATTAAACGGACATACACAAGCGCTAAACATCAGATGTTAGGTAAAGGAAACATTTTAGATAATTATGTAAAATAATATGTGTTTATTTATGAATCTAGTGACATTTTCGAAACGGAATCAACAAAAATAGGATATTGGAAGGAAAAATATGAAATAGTTGCAAGCAAAGAAAAGTAGTACAAGAAGAGTATCGAAGACTAGCGATAAGCTTTGTAAGTTCTCAAATCAGATATCAATAAAATTGAATTTCTTCATCGCATGGAAAAATTCCCTATGATGCGCTCTTAAACAGGATCAGAAACAAGTAAGTTAATTGTGATACTGGAAACTTTCTCTTGATTTTAATTACCCGTTTTTGTTTTTGAAATGTTCACAGGTGAAGAATCCAAGATATAGACTTGGCATGTAGTAATTTTTGGAATGATTTCACTTGCATTAGGATATATTCTTAAGAAACTAACTCTCTGAAAATTCATTGCTCGAGATTATGTAAAAGAGTGTCTATGACTCATAGGATAATTGAATTGTTGTCATAGTTCAGAATGCTACAAAAAATAAATGAAATAATAATGTTTTTTGGCTTTTTTCTTAACCAATAAATTCAATAAAATAAGTATCATGACTTTGTATGTAATTGTTCAATATATTAGGGGAATGAATTTAATAAAAACAATGAATTCAGTATTGATCACTTACACTTTGCTCGAAGTTGGTTTAGGGGGGATTTAAGGAGAAGGAAGAATAGAGCTCTTTTTATGAATAGGATGAATATTATTTCATAATTTACATTGGCAGAACTATATCTTTCTTTATCATAATCTTTATGGATAAATCATTAGATAAGAGAGATGTTAAAAAAATAAAAAATAATTATTTGGATTGGGACTTGGCGGAATATTATCAAATAAATTTAATATGGAATTACTTCTTGCTGATTAGCTAGGATTCCCAAGAGGTTTCGATGGGTATGAGTGGGCAAGCCCATAAATACGATGTCCAAGGAAGCGCTAGATGCCTTCATATTTAGTAGAAAGCTTACCGAATTCTGATGGGCTTTCAGTTCGTTAAAAATACAAAGAAGTGAGCTTTGCAGAGGCTCCTAAGTTTAGTTATTTTCATCCAATCATCGCATCGAATTTTGAAGTCTTTCGGAAAAAATAAGATCAAAAGAAAAGGTCTCGTGAGCGGAGGAAATTGTAGAAAGAAATCAGTGATGAGTAAAACACCAAAGAAGACAAAAAGCAGCATGAAAAACTTATTTCGGATTTGCATTATCTCAAAATATTCGGAGACAAGTAAAGCCCACTTACAGTAGATTGTATCACAAAATTATCTTAGATTTTCAAAGTGCCGGTGCCTACCAAAAGACAAGGACAAACGAATAGTGGCCGCTACTCAAGAAGTGAGTCAAATTCTCAAAATGAGGATGTTTTATCTTCCTAGAGTAGCTTAAATATCAGCTAAAAAGATGAATATAATAGCTGTTCAACACCTGTTCAAAAATCGAGCACGCAAAAAGAATCGTAGCCTTATTTTTATTATTCCAAATCGAGAAAAGTGGAAACTAATTTGAGCTAAAAATCATCTGATGAAAACGACATATTAACCCTGAAGAATATTATTAACACAAGATACAACAACATGAGTGAAACTGAATCTAATCCTGAAAGGGATTTGCAGATTTTAAGTCTTCCTCAAAGAAATACACGCAGCTAATTTAGCGAGTATTTAAAAGGAGACGAAACACTTTCAAAAACTTTTTATTCTCACAATCGCTCTCTTCATTAATACAATAGAGATAATTCAAGTTCTATTAAAGCGAGTACTAGAGCGTTCACTGCTACACCACAATCTCGCTGTCTTGGTTTTAGCTAAAAAGGGCTTTAAAGCTAAACTACCAGACAAAGATATCCACAAGAAAAAGCAGAAAGAGTTAAAACTGCAGCAGCTGTAATTCATAGAACTACTACGCCAAGCAATAATTCACTAGCAAAGAATAGTAGAATAGGTTGCTTTTCAATTTCAACAAACGACATTTCGCTTCTTAAAACTAGCCCTTCTGGTTTAAGAGGTAGAATAATAACAGAAACATAACATACTGAGGAAGATAAAATAAGCGAAAAATAACCAGAAATTTCTGAGAAACCTTCGAGCTAAGAAGACCAAATTATAGAGTAGAAGTAATTAGATGCGGAATTTATCAAAAATATTGCTGTTTAGCAAAGAAGCTTGGCATACGCAAATCGTATCCTTAGCAAAAAATATGGGCTCGTTTCGAGAGAGAAATCCTTGCCGAAATAACTTTTTCTTTGAAAAATTTTGTTCTTTTTACGTACAAAATCAATTATATTTTCATTTCATATGAATGCCCGTGTTTTGTTTTCCTTAACCTGCTCTTTTCGTTTGAGTATTTTATCATGGCTGTATTTAATTTCAGTCAATCTCGCTGATCTAAATAGTTTAGTAACATATTGGTAGAATGATCTCGCGAAAAGGAAGCCATTGAGAATTGAGCGAAAGAGCAAAAATTGATCTGTTTATTTTAGTTTTGGCTTAATTGAATTAGGAGAACTAATATCAAAATATGTGTTGCAAATGGTATTTGACGAAGACCCATAAAATACAGATAATTAGAGGAGTATTTAATTGGGAGTTAATTCTCAACTTGGAACTCTTTTAAGACTGTACTTATACAGGATCTTTCTTATAGTAATTACTTACTATATGTTTCTTCTTTAGAAGACAACAACTCAATCTAGGATGATTATAAGAACACTCTCATCCGTAAATGGGATACAGAGACCATTAGTGCTTTATTCTTCTTCGGAAGAGTAGGCATTTTTGCGTCTCACGATGATCATCCATCGCTGCGTTGACCTATTGCTTAATGCAAGAAGTTTCCAGTGGTCGGAGGGTGTGAGTGCTTCTGACTAGATCCAAACAACAACAACAAACCTCCCTTAAATAATCAAACGAAAACAATCATTTCTTTTCTTCTCTAAACAAAAATTATTTTGCAATTGTTGATGCTAATTTGGTAATTTGTTGAAGCTGTTAAACAAAAAGAGAATTGAGAATTGTTCACTCTTGAAAGTAGAAAAATTAGCAAAAAAAGAATCCCTCAAGTGTTTCTTATCATTCTCGATTTATCGTTCACTTTATTTTGATATCATTCATTTAGCGTTCTTAAAGCTAAGTTTTTGCTACTTTTCTTGAAAACAACCTCAATAATAAGTAGGATTGATTTTTTATTGGAGTTGTAACATTTAATCACTGGATCAGTGAATTGCTTCATTTTTATGATATCAGAGAAGCTTTAACATGAAAAGACAATCTATTTTCATCTTTTTTGATTTATTTATCTTTGGGAACTTCTTTACAACCTGGACTTCAAATGTCTCAGTTTTTTCATAGAAACTTAAAAATCCTTTTCATAAGAAGAATGTTAAGGATATTATGCCACTTAACAACATTTATGATTTTCGTTTTGCAGTTTCCTTCTGTAGAAAAAACACACTAAAAGTGATTGAAAGGTTTGAGAGTAAAAACTGCAGCATCTGTAATTCATAGAACTACTACTCCAAGCAATAATTCACTAGTAAAAAATAGTAGAATATGCTGCTTTTCAATTTTAACAAACTATATTTCGTTTCTTAAAATTAAGCCTTCTGGTCTAACCAGAAATTTCTGAGAAGCCTCCAAGGCAAGAAGGCTAAATTAAAGAGTAGAAGTAAGTAGATGCAGAGTTTATTAAAAATATTGCTGTTTAGCAAAGAAGCTTGGCATACGCAAATCGTATCCTCAACAAAAAATATGGGCTCATTTCGAGGGAGAAATCCTTGCTGAAATGACTTGTTCTTTGAAAATATTTGTTACTGTTTATGTGTAAAAGCAAATTTTTTTTTCATTTCATATGAATGTCCATTTTATGTTTCCCTATGCTATGCTTTTCGTTTTCGAGTTTTATCATGATGGCAACTGCATAAATCAGTCAATCTCACTGATCCAAATAGTTTAGTAACATAATGGTAGAATGATTTCGCGATAATGAAAGAGAAAGCATTGATTTAACCTGCAAAAAGCCATTTAGAATTGAGCGAAAAAAGTGCAAAAAGTGGTCTGTTTGTTTTAGTTTTGGCTTAATTGAATTAGGAGAACTAATATCAAAATATGTGTTGCAAAGTGAATTCGACGAAGACCCATAAAATACTGATAATTAGCGGAGTATTTAATTGGGACATAATTCTCAACTTGGAACTCTTTTAAGACTGTACTTATACAGGATCTTTCTTATAGTAATTACTTACTATATGTTTCTTCTTTAGAAGACAACAACTCA
>Ga0302271_10000046_pt1 | contig 94212 bp, 160 predicted proteins | sample III_Bog_N1_1_FD_198767 | JGI IMG/M metagenome (GOLD analysis project Ga0302271, IMG submission 198767) | Peat permafrost microbial communities from Stordalen Mire near Abisko, Sweden - III_Bog_N1_1 | ecosystem: Environmental > Terrestrial > Soil > Wetlands > Peat | place: Sweden: Abisko...
AGTATGCTATAATACAATAATGGAAATATTAAAATCAAAGGGTAAATTAGATAATTTTGATATCAGATTAACAAAATAGGAGGAATAAATATGTATGCAATATATTTTTCAAATATGGGTTTTTATCTAGCGGGAAAAGACAGTGAAATTAAAGTATTCAAAACCTATAAATGGGCACAGGCAAGAATAGATAGATATTATAGACCTGATGAAGCTAAAGTTGTTAAGATTAAAATTGTATTAGATGAAACAATTGGTACGAATGAATTAAGGGGTTGATAAAATGTATGCAATTTACAATATGATTGATCGGTCATATTATGGATCGAAAGATACCCAAATAAAGGTGTATAAAACAAAAGCAAATGCATTGAAACAGTTAGGACATTTCATGCGTAAAAATACGTTTTGTGTTGTGGAATTGATTATTATGAATGGTGCTTATTGGACAGTTGATAATAAAGCAACGGGAGGATGTGAATAGCTTATGAGTCTTGCAAAGAATTTTGAGGATAATGTAAAAGAGCAACTATCTAAGTATAAGCATACATGGGTTTTTCGTATCTATGATCAGACAGCAGGTTTCAAGGGTATTAACTCGCCAGCAGATTTTGTAGTATATAATCATCCACATATGTTTCTATTAGAATTAAAAACAATACATAGTAACACATTAAATTTTACATCAGGGATTAGAGAAAATCAATGGGAAGGTTTGGAAATAGCATCTAAAGTAAATGGAATTGTGGCAGGTGTAATGGTATGGTTTGTTGAAAAAGACATTACAGCATTCATAACAATACAGGAATTGGTTAAATTAAGAGACTCGGGTAAAAAATCATTATCATCACAGGATGCAATAAAATTTGGATTGGTAATTAAAGGAAAAAAGAAACGGATATATTATGATTATGATTTTACGGAATTGTTAAGGGGTGTATAAATGCTTATTGAAAAAGAGAAATTACTTGAAAAGGAATTAATGGGTCATATTATCCGGCATAGAGTTGAGGCTGATAAAGCATATCTAGTCGTGCTTAGTGATGTACATACGGGATTAAATGATCGTACCAGTTTGCAGAAAACCGTTGAATTTATATTAACAGTACCAAATGTATATGTTATCCTAGGCGGGGACTCAACAAACACAATTACGCGAAATTCCAAAGGTAATGTATTAGAGGAAAAGTTATCTGGCGATAAGCAGTTATATGCAATTGTTGAGGATATGAAACCTCTGTATGAAGCCGGAAGATTAATTGGCATATGCTCAGGTAACCATCCAAAACGGGTACAAGATGAAACATTCATCAATACCGAAATGATTATTGCAACACTTCTTGGTAATCCCAAATTGTATATGGGAAGTATGTGCTTATTTTATATCAATGTAAATAAAAACTGCTATGTTGGTGGGGTTATTCACAAAGGCAGCAAACAAGAAAACTATTTTGAATATCTTCATGCAGATTTAGTATTTAGAGAACATTTCCATTTAAACAAAGTAATTCCAAAAATTATAATTGATCACAACAGAACGAATAAAAAACCAATTGTAAAAACTGTATATGATATATTTGCAGGAAGTTATCAAATCTACCCTGATTATGGCAAGTCAAGCGGCTACAGACCACTAATCCCGGGAACACATTTTGTTGAATTAAGTGGGGTAAAAGAAAAATGGGGAATGAAAGTCTTTACAGATAATGATTTTTATGATATAGTTAAAAATGGGTACAAAGTATAATATAAAGGAGATATAAAAATGAAAAACATACAGTATGGTGAAATTGCTAGTATATTAGTGTTAAATGGAGATGAAGGTGGTTCTGTGAGTTGGGAAGTTGGCGAAAATGTTATTATGGGACATGGTGACATAGGTGGAGTTATAGCAGAAATACGGGATACCTCAGATGAGTATGGGACTAATTTTGTATGTACAGATGACAAAGGAAATGCATTACTTTATTTTACAGGCGGTTCATACCAACTTTCATATAATAAGAAAGAGGAGGAAAAATAAAATGGAAGTTACAATGTATAAATGTCCAGAATGTGGTGTTATAAGCACAAGAGAAGAATGGAACGATACTACAAGTAGATGGTTTGTGGAAGAATACTACCCAATTGAGGAAAATGGTATTGATTGTTTTTATATCTGCCCGTGTTGTGATGAAGAAGTACTTGGTTGCAATATTGAAGAAATGGTAGGTAATTTCAATGAATAGATTAATTGATTTTGGATCGGATGATTCAGGTGTCTACCCTGTGAGCATATTTACGGATGATATTTTAAGAGTATCCATAGGACAGGATGGAATAGATGACAAATTATTTAGAGTAAAAGTAGATCATTATGAACCTCTTATGACAGTAGTTTATGCAGGTGATTATAAAGGTGCTTGTTCAGTATATTGTGGTTTGATTCGTGTAATTGCAGAAGCAAGGGAAGTGGTGTATGAAAATGCAAACAGAAGTTGAAAAGCAATCGCAAATCATAGATGAATTAGTAACAATAGAAGTAAACAAAGTTGCCAGTGAACTTGATACCTATATTCATTATGTTAAGACCATCCTTGATCAATATGAAACTCAGCCAATATCGGACAGGGAATTGGAAGATGTAACCTTGTCAGTTGCAACATTATTATACTTCGTATCAGCCGAACTTGAAAGGGTTGGTATCAGGGAAGATATTGCCGACTCAGTAAAGCAAAATAAGTATGATGATATATTTAATCGGATTGAAGGAACAGTAGCGGCTAAGACTTCACAAGCACGTAGTGAAACGCAGCAGGAGCAGATTGTAGAGGCTATTTACAGCCGGGCATATAAGATTATCAAAAGTAAGATTGCAAACGCGGAGCGCATCAATGACAGCTGCCGTAAGGTGTTAACAGGGAGAATACAGCAAATGGTGTTAAGCATGAAAGACGGGAGGAAATAATATGGACTGGTTACAAATTTTTGAATTGAGTACTGGTTTGATTATTGGGGTAGGAGGAATTAAATGGGAAATTTGGATTTAGTATTAAAAAGTATCAATACAAAGTTCAAGAGTAAAATTGCAAATACAGGTATGATAGAGCATACATACAAAAAGATACCATTTAGCTCACCTTGTATGAATTATTTAACACGCGGTGGACTGCCAAGAGGAAGATTGGTAGAATTTTACGGAATTGAGTCGGGTGGAAAAACAAGCACCACACTTGATATTGTGGGGAATGCACAAAAACTATTTAAGCAAGAGTGGTTAGATGAAATTGCAGAATTAGAAGCTATGGAAAAACGAAATAAAACCCAAGATGCGAGATTAAATGACTTACAGGCAGATGGCCCACAAAAAGTATTATTCGTTGATGCTGAGTGGACATTAGATATTAAGTGGGCAAAAAAACTTGGTGTCAATGTTGATGAATTAATTATCATACAACCTGATAACCAATCTGCGGAAGAAATATTTCATATGATTGAAGATATTACAGATTCAGGTGGAATTGGTCTTGCGGTATTAGATTCAATTGGAGTACTATTGAGCCAACAGGAAATGGATAAAACAGTTGAAGAGAAAACAATGGCTGGAATTTCAAGTGCTTTAACTAGATTTGGAAAAGATATGACACAGAAAATTGCCAAAAATAATGTGCTGTTTATTGGAATTAATCAGGAACGTGATGTGATGAATAGTCCATGTGGGGCAAAGAAAACAGTTGGTGGTAAGGCGTGGAAATTCTTATGCTCATATCGTATTAGGTTTAACAAAGGAAGATTTATTGATGAAGTTGGTAAAGAATTAACAAACGCAGCCGAAAATGTAGCAGGTAATATGGTAGAGGTTAGCGTAATTAAGAATAAAGTTACAATGCCAGATAGAAGACTTGCCAAATATACCTTAAAATATAAAACGGGTATTGATGTGTATGATGACACATTTACACAAGGGCTATTAATGGGGCTTATAGAAGGGCAAGGATATTATACCTTTGTTTTCAATGGTGAAACATATAAGGATGAAACGGATAAACCACTTAAAATTCAAGGTAAGGCAAATGTAGTCCAATATTTCAAAGATAATCCTGAATTTTTCAACGATTTATATGAGGGACTTAATGAAATAATCATCAAATGAGGAAGATTAAAAGTCTTTCTCTTTTTTTTTGTACAAAAATGTTGACAATGTATTTTAGGTATGCTATTATAAATATAAAGAGGAGGAAATAATGATGATAAAAGATGAAAGAGAACTTATGAGTATGTTATATGGTGAATTGAACACACGGCATGCAAACGAATTACGAATATTAAAATCAACCTCATATAAAGATCTACTGAAACATGAAATATACAAAGAAATTAATAAGACAGATCCACTGGAAGTATCACATAGTAAATATTGGACATTTGTGTATGATAATTTATTATATGGGGGAATGCTTCGAACATACGGAGGAGATTTACCGGCCCAATACACATTTGGGGACAATATTTATACACTGAATGAAGAACAATTATTAATCTTACTAAATTTACTTAGTGATACACACGCTGCACAAGTTTATGACGGAGTGGGGATGGGGCTATAATGGGAGCACATAACCAAGAAAAAATAGCATATATTGGAAAAGCTGGAACCACAAAAGCAGTTGTGGATTATGCAGTAAGAAAAGGAAAAGAATTTCCAAAAGCAATGATGGTAATTGTAATAAATAATGATAATACATGGGAATTTATGCACACACCAAATGAGTACCTATTAAAAATGGGAGCCTTAACAAGCGCACAGCATGATTTGCTAATATCTGCAATGAATTGGGAGGAAACAGAATGATATTAGGTTACAGCATCACACCGTACAATAACGCAACAACAGCAGTCACATACTACAGTAAAAATGGTAAAGACTACCGGGAAACAGAAATACATTATAGATATAAGGGAGAAACGCACCACCTGTCAGAAGTAAGGGAAATTGATATTATAGAATTATGGTCGGGTGCATTAAAAATAGCAAAGCACAATAATTTAGAATTAATTGTAAATGGTAAATCAAATATTTATAAAAAGGGAGTATTACAATGATTAAATTAGAAATGAGCAGAATGTGGGAAAATATTAATCCATATGATACATTTAGAATTAAGACAGATTTAAATGTTTTGTTAAATAATTATTACCGATTCAATGATAAAAATGAAATTGAGCAGAATGGGAGCGGGTGCTGGACATTATCAGATATTGCGGATGCAAGTAGATTTATTACGGGTGGATGGGATATTGTAATTGACCAGAAGCCCTTTTGGGCAAAAGAAGATGAGGGCTATTTTTACATCAATATGGCAGATAGGACAATATGCAGTACAACATGGACTGGTACTTTTGGGGATGTTGTAAGACGAAGATTGGGTAATTGTTTTAAAACAAGACAAATCACACCAGAACAAATTGGTAAATTTATAGAAGCAGTTAACAGGGAAGATTATACATTATATATAGTAAAAGAAGCAAAGAAACATGAGGATACAGTATAATGACAGTAGATGATTTATTAAGAGCAAAACAGGCAGTACATGAACTTTGCATAACAAAGATATGTGATAGCTGCCCATTTGAAGAACCTAATACGTGCGTAATAGTACGGTTTGAATCTGATATTGATGTAGTAATAGATTATATTAAAACTAGAGACCAATGGGAGGATAAAAAATGAATAAATATTTTGTAAGTTTTACATGTTATGATCATCTGCAAGGGGCCATATTTGGTAATTTTATTGCAACTACAGTTGAGTATAGTGCAGTAACAGAACCGGAAAAATTCTTAAGGGAAATAAGGGAAAAATTAGCTCAAGACGGGAATCCGGGTGCAGTAGTATTATATTGGAAGCAAGTATTTTAAAATGCTGTTCTCAGTAAAAAAGCCCTCAACATTAGATGAAACAATAGCGGCAAAGATTAAACAAATGAGATTATCTATTTTACTTCACAGTTATTTATACTACGAAAAGAACGTAAATATTATATCTGATGCAAGATGGTCAGAAATAGCACATGAATTGGCAAAAATGCAAATAGATTATCCAAATGAGAGTAAGGCGGTAAGGTTTTATGAAATGTTTAAAGATTGGAAAGGTGACAGTGGTGCAAATTTGCAATACGACGATGCACTGATAAGTAAAGCATATCATCTTTGTAATTATTTAGGAATAGCACTTGACAATTAATCAAAATAGTAGTATAGTAATTATACAGGGAATATTTAGGAGGAAACAATATGAGATATTTTCTAATTCAATAAAATAAATGAAGGGAGCTGAAAGAAGGTGGTAATGGCAGGAGGATTATTTTTAATGGTATTAGGATCATTTGTCGCAGGTATAATTGCATTCAGTATTATAGAAGTGTTTGTAAGTTTAGGAAATGCAGCAGGGATTGCATACACAATCACAGTTACAGGAATATTAATTTTACTATCAAATATATTATAAGGGGATAATGAAAAATGAATAAAGAAGAAATTATTGAAAGATTGGTGGAACTACAGAAACAGGAATTTACCAGAATGTCTTATTATGATATTGAACCATTAATTAAAAGTCGTAGAATCAATCCAACAGCAGCACAGATTAATATTATTGATAAGTACATGAACAGATTTGTGAAGTTAGATAAGCCACATACTTGTTTATTATGTGGGGGGAACGATTACAGTTGGGGACTGCAGCATGGTTCAGCATATTGTACATGTGGTTGGGAATATCGACTTTATCATTATATTGAAGATGAAGAAGGAAATAACTTAACTGGGGGTAGAATTGAAATGGCCTTACAATACCATCCAGATAGCTACAGCGTGGCAGAGCAATGACTCATAATTATACAATTACATGTACTGAATGTGGTGATCTGCTATGCACAAATACAAAGGGTATGGTAGATGTAGCTAGAGCAACCAAATTTTTTGAATCAAACGGTTGGAATGTGTTATACATGACACAGTGTGATTATAGTGGATTTAGATTAAGGGGACTTTGCTCAAGTTGTCAAAATGATATTCTTGTAAGGGAGTTAATGGTATAATGGCAAAAGTTGGAACAACACGATTTTTCAGTAAGAAACAAGAAAACAGCATTGCAAAATCATTAACCAATGCAAAATGTACAAGTAATTCAGGTGCAACACCATTCTCAAAGGGTGATATTTTAACAGATAAATTTATCATTGAAGCCAAAACAAAAATGACAAGTTCAAATTCAATCAGCATTAAAAAAGAATGGTTTTCAACGTTGAATCAAGAAATGATAGGAATGAATAAATATTATAGCGCAATTGCATTTAATTTTGGGCCAAAAGAACCTATTCATTATATTATTGATAGCACACTATTTAAATTATTAATTGATAAATTAGAGGAGGAAGAACCATGACACTAGGAGAATTTTCAAAAACTAGATTAGATAGAGCATTAAAAGGATTAATTGCATTACATGTATCAACACCGGATGTATTTTATAAACTGATGTCATATTATGCATCTTTGGGTATTAAGTGGAGAATACCGAGAGATAGTGCCAATGTTTGGGATGACCGAACAATTAATTATGCTATTTTCCGGGCAAAAGATGGTGGTAGCTTATCATATCAAACATATGGAATCATTAATTCACCAGATGTAGAAGAACTTAGTATGTGTGATTTTATAGAAAAGGAAGAGCCTATAAATACCGACAAGCAGTATGTGATGATTAATACAATTAAAGGAACATATCAATGTAATACTGAAACTAGTTCACTTGTATTCACGGAACAGGAAGCTATTATGCATTTAAAAAAGTTCCCTGATAGGGTTGAAAATCTTGATATCTACACGTTGGGCAGTCCAATGATAATGAAAGTAACCTATGAGTTGGTGGAAGCTAATGAACAATAAAGAATATTTAGATCAGTTACAGGAGGGCATCACAAATACAACTAATTTTGTTCAATATGTATTTCCAATGAATCACAATCTGGATATGCTAGTAGGCCAATTAAATGAAATGGGCAAACTCGTAAAACATCTTATTAAATATGTAGAGGACGGTACATTATGAAATTATTTGTAGAACTAACACTTCTGACAATCGTGTATTTAGTAACGGGGTATCGCACAGATTCGGGAATAACATATTTACCACTTTTATTTTGTGCAAGCGGCTTTATTATGTGCATATTACATGAAATTCATGGTGAATTGGTAAAGGCAAATAAAAGCCTTGACTTCCTTCGTTATAAATAATATAATGAATATATTGAAGAAAGGGGATTGTTAACATGACTTGGTGGGAAAAGGGAATAGGGGTATATCGTGGAGTTACAACATACAACGAAACAGCAAAACATAAACCTAATTTTGTGGTGTATTTAAGATACAATAGCAGTGATTGGCTTTATATTGTATCATTCAACAATATTAAACAAATGAGAAGATATTATGCGGACTTGCAACCGTGGAACCAAGAAGAGTTTACAGTATATGATAGATCAGGTAATGTTATTGGTGGAATTGAAGTAGTATTATGATATGGATTTTAACCATTGTAATTATCTTGTTTTTAATATTTTTAAGTAAGATCACAGCAGAGGTTACACAACCATTACCAAAAACAGAGCATCACACAAAAAAATTATAATATATTTGGAGGGTAAATAAAAATGAATAAGGTTATAGTATATACACAAAGTGAATTAGATATTTCATATTATGAAGAGTTTAAATTAAGGAAAAAATCAGATAATACAACGATGTATGGAAAATGTAGAGTTATTAGCGGAAATATTATACAGGTAACTGATGATAACCAAGAGATAGATGTTTGGAAAAATAGTCCTACGTTTTGTGTTGCAGACATCATGTCAGGTAAATATGAAATTGTAAAAAAATTACAAGAGCCATTTTGGGCAATGCAGGGGGATAAATTTTATTTTATCAACACAGATGATAGGTGTGTTTTTGATGACGAGTTTGATAAAGAGTGTGACTTTGATTTAATGAAACGCAAACTTGGTAATTGCTTTAGAACTGACAGAATTACAAAGGAACAAATTGATGAATATATCAAAAAAGTAAACAATGGGGTGATTGTATAATGGTTCATACAAGCGAAGAAATTATTAAAGCAGTCCAAGTCATAAAAGATGAGTGTATGAATTGCTCTGTTAAACATATAGGGTGTAAAACTTGCCCGATATCTACACCTTCGGGTAATTGTATGCTTAATGATAGTACGCCATATACTTGGGATATTAACAGCGGGGATGATTGGAAGGCATTTTTATGATTAGTTTAGCTCAAAAATATAGACCAAATAATTTAGATGATGTGGTTGAACAGGACTTGACAAAAGCCATATTAAAAGCACAACTGGAACAGGACAAAGTAGCCGGATGTTATTTATTTGTTGGAGGGGCAGGACAAGGAAAATCAACAATAGGATTCATCCTTGCAAAAGAGATCAATCAAACAGATAATTCATACATTATTGTAGATGCAACCAATAACGGATCAGCCGATGCAATGCGAGAATTAGTGGAAGATGCAATGACAAAACCATTAAATTATAAAAAGAAAGTATATATTATTGAAGAATGTCAGGGGATATCATCAAAGGTAGCATGGGATACACTACTTAGAATATTTGAATTTACCCCGTCTCATGTATGTTTTATTTTAACAACAACAAATCCAGAGAAATTACCACTACCTATTTTAAGCCGGGTGCAGCGATTCAATATTTTACCTATTACAAATGAAGGAATTAAAAATAGACTTATTTATATTTGCAATCAAGAACATATTGAATATGATGAATTAGCAATTGAACATATTGCAAAGCTTGTCAAAGGATCTATGCGCAACGCAATTCAAATAGTTGACCTAGTACATGCAAATGGTAAAATAACATCACCAGCAGTAACACAGGCAGTCACAGGTGGATCATACCAATTAATGTTTGATATTTTATTTGCATGGCTTGACAAGTGTGGAGAAGTAGTTATTGATACTGCGAATAAGGTGCAATTGTCCGGGGGAAATATGAATCAATTCGTGGTTGAATTATTTAGATTAACCCTTGATATTAGCATTTACAGAATAACCAAAGACATTAGCAAAACAATGCTGCCTAACTCAGCAAAGGAAATACTTGACAAATTAGATGAAAAGGATTATACTAATATTACAGTACTAATGAAGTCACTGAAAACATTACAATACAGGGTTAAACAATCAACAACCGCAAAAGAAGAACTTGTAGCTGAATTATTAACAATAGAAAGGAATGATTAATTGTGATTAAAAATGATCCAGATATGACGACACAACTGTCTGCACTACTAAAAGCAATAATTCAAACATTTTGTGTTGGTGGTTTTGGATATTGTTGTTATCTACTATATTATAATGCTGGATGGTGGGCAATGGCATTACTGATTTTATTTACAATATTTTATTTCAGCAACATTGTATATTTTGAAAAGCATCCAGAAGAACGTATTTGATTGGATTTGAAAGGGGGTGATATAATGGCAAAGGCAGCAAAAGTAAAACATATCGGGTTTGAGGGAGCACAAAAGAAAGTTGAATCAGAGGGATATACAAAACAGCAAGCAGGTGCAATCGTAGCAAGTGCAAGCAGAGGGGCTTCAAAATCGGCGAAAAAATCAAATCCAAAACTAAAGAAAGTAACAGCTAAAAAGAAAAAATAGGAAAGGCGGTGATCCTCTTCTATGGTAGACCAACACTCTACCGAATACAATTACATAAGTATACAAAAAAGAGTGAGATTAATTTCTTGCTCTTTTTTTATTTATATGCTTGACAAGCTTAAAATGGTATGGTATTATAGGTTTATAGAAGAAAGGGGATAACAAATATGTTAATAGATGAAATAGAAATCAAGTTAAAGGAACTAGTAGAATTACTGAAAATGGTAAGTCCAATGAATGAGGAAAATTCGACATCACTATCAAAAGCAGATCAACTCATAAGTGATTATGAACATATTTTACAACTTGGCAAGGGAAAATTAAAAGCATCTGTAAATAATAAATTAGTCAGTATGCTAGTTAATGCCCGTGTTGACAGAGAAAATGTAAAGGGTGATTTAAGAGCACTTCAAAGTATTGGACAAACAATAAAAAGCAATAAAATGTTAGAAACAGCTAAATCAATGATACACAAAATTGAACAGCGCAGCGAGTCACAAGATGATAGAAAATATATGCTAAGAGTACTTGACATTGATGAAATGAGTGCTATACTTAAGTATGACCTTAGCAAAATTGATATCATAGCACCACCAAGTAAAGATAAATTAGCCGAATTAGCAAACAAATTTAATGAAGATGGGGAGGAATTTTAAATGTTAACATTATTAAAAATGACAATTGCCGGGGCATTTACAGTAGTATTATTGTTGTTGCCAGTTTGGTTAATCCAAGGAAACAATTTCTTTTTGTACAAAGTATTCGCACCACAATATGAACAGGTACGCAGAGAGACATTTGAACAATCAAAAGCATATACTCAAGGCATGGCACAGCACTTAGCAAAACAAATGCAGGAATATCAACAAACAACCCCGGAAAATAAGGATTCTTTAGCAACATTAATATTACATGAATATGCCGATTATAACTTACTAGATTTTCAGCCATATCAAAGAGCATTCATAGAAAAATTAAGAAGAGGAGAAAGATAATATGAAAAAGATTATTGTAATTATGTTAATTGGGGTTATGTCGTTAGGTTTATTTGGGTGTGGGCTTGATGAAACGAGTAAAGACAAAGAAGCACGGCAGCAAGAACAAGCTCAAAGTGAAAGCATCTCACAAGTTGGAACTCCAGCAATAACCAGTTTTCAAGAAAAACGTATTTTGAAAGAAATTATTGAACTACGAGATCAAGCAAATTTATCTACTTATACCTATATTGTAGCAGAGCAGACAGGACAACTTGTACTATTAGGTAAAAGCATTGGGTATGGCATTCCGGCAGCGACACAATACAATAACCCACAACAGGTAGCAGGGTATAACCACACCGTAGCAATTGCTCAAGCAGATCCTAATGGATTATACAGTCCTGCAAGTGCAGAGGGAACATGGATTCTATTAGTAAATCCAAATGACTCAAAAGATGTAAAACCAGTATATATTGAAGAACGAATTATTGTAAGTCAATTTGCATTAAGATAAATAAAATTAATTAGGAGGAATTTTAAATGTTAAAAGTAGGAGATAGGGTAAAGGTAATTGATCAAATGGATCGATTTTGTATCGTGACAGCCCAAGAAAACTTTGTTTAATTGAAACCAGTGTAGGTAAAGTATTCATAATTGGGGCTGCTGGTCTTAGAAAGACAGATTTTGCAACAGACAAATCAAATAAGCATAGGAATAGATATTTTAATAAACAGTTTAACATCAGAATGATTAAAGGAAGAAGTTGTATTTTATGTAAATACTTCCTCTGCAATTGCCCAACGTGTATGAGAAGAACGTCTTCACCTGCATTTACACCAGCAATCAAGGTTAAAAAGCACATTATGAGGAAATGGAGAAAATAAAATGGATAGTATAAGAATTGCAATAACACACTTGATTCAATACAAAAATAACTATGATGTTGATAATACAGGAACATTTCTAACAGTAGATTATACTGATGGGTATAATGATGCTATCAATGATATTTTAGATAGGCTTCAATCTAATGAAGCTAATCAGGATACAATATTAGAATGTATGCTTGAATTAGTTAACTCTGGAGTTGAGGATGGATATTTTATTGTATTAGGTCAAGAAATATTAGCAAAAGATATGATTGCACATTTAGAATGTGATGATGATTTTGGCCATGAATTTAGAAAAGAATTAACAAATACTACAATGGTGTATCTTTTGAAGTTTAGGGGTTGAATAAATGTCAACACTGGAAGAAAAATTAGACAAAGCCAATAGCAACATTGAAACATTAATAGAGAATTTAATAAGCTATATTGAATCAAATGCAGGGTATGGAAATTGCCCTCAAAATGAAAATGTAATATTTGCATGCATTAATGACTGTGAAAAATGCCAGCATGATTATTATGAAAATCTAAGTACTAAAATGAAACAAGAATTTATAGTGGGGTAAATAATATGACAACAATAGAAAGATTACAATACATTTATGATGTTATAATAGTTGAATCTCGTTTATTTGATAAAGATAAACATTTTGAACACGCGATAGCATTAGCAATTGATGCAATTAAAAATGAGTCAAAATATGATGAAGCATTGGCAGATGTGGTAATTAGACTAGCCGACACAACAGAGGGTTTTTGTGAGTTATCTTGTCCTATTTATAATATATGTGTAACAGAGTATTGTTATATTCAGTTAGAACAATACTATAAAAGGAAATGGGGAATTAAAGAATGAGGCAAGAAATATACGAATATGTAACATATGTGTTAGATCATATTAGCAAATGTGATAAAAAAGATTTACTTTCATTTGCAAATAGGTTAAAATTAAAGACAGATTCAATCAATACAATAGAGTTAGATCAATTCTTCATTGCAGTCATTGAAGAGCAGTATGATAGGATGAAAAACAGATATAATCCAAGAACAATCCACAGTACAACAACTGCATTAAATGATTTGATTGAAACATCAAAGTCCAAACAACATATATTTGATACGTGGGCTATTGATACATGGGTTCTACTTCATAAATAAACAATAGAAAGGATACTATATATGAAACTTATTATATTATTAATAATTGTAATTGGCATAATTGCAACCGAAGAACTTATATGGAGCTTGGTGTCAAGATGAACCAAATAGTAGTAAGTGCCGGGATGGATTGTATATTGGCAGGTGTAATATTTATAACAATAGCATACTTATCATGGAAGGGGTACGGAAAATAATGGCATATACGTGGCTCTGTGCCCGGAAACGTGAAGATGATTTATGGTGGATTTACAGTTTAAACATGCTTTTAGAAAGTTTTGGTGGGTTTCCAAGTAAGGGAATTGCAGAAGAGGTAATATGTGCTATATGTTGCAAGCAAGAAATAAAACGTTTAATAGAAAGGTGATCAAATATAATGGTTAAAATTAAAACAGGTTCTTTAATACTATTAACAATACAGGCAGTTTTAGTAGGGGCAGAACTTGGAATATGGGTTACTTCAATTAGTTCAACAGTATTTGAAAATGCAGGATCAATAGTAACTGCTTCGTTTGTTCCAATAGTAATTTTAATGTTTTGGCAAATGGATAGGGAAGGTCGGGCATCATGAAAAACTTAACAATAGGGTATATTGAAGATCAATTAAGAAAGTTTGACAGAGGAACAGCAGTAACGGTCGGCTGTCATTGTTGCAATCATTCATCGTATGGTGGGGAAGATATATTGCAAATAGTTGACGATACAGATCAAACATTCGGAATAGTGCATCTTGAGATGAATGGAACAATAGAACCAATAAAAGAACTTGCCGCCGACAAAGAACAATACTATGAAAATAGATTAATTGAAGTGACAGACGAAAACATCAAATTAAAATATGAATTGAATAATATTAAACAATCAATAAACTTTTTGCATTCAAATTATGGGTATAAATGACAATGGACATTTATATCTTATATGGTGATGACCATGGCAAGCAGATACGATACATTGAAACAATAGCAAAGAACCCTGAGACTAAAATAAATTATGCTATTGATCCAGAGAAGACAATAGCAACAATAGGCAATAATCTATTCTCAAAACCGCAGCTTATATACTTCTTAGGCTGCCCGGAATATGTAAAAGATCCAAAATTTATTGATAACATGATTCACGCAGCAATAAAGTCAAGGTCAATCCTTATAATGTGCCTTGATAGCCTTGACAAGCGTTCTAAGGGGTATAAACAGTTTAAGCAACACTTTATATGCACGGACATAAAAATACCCCCTAAAACAACTCACATTAAGCCAGAAGTTTTAAAGGCAATAAAAAATGAGGACACAGCAACAATAGCAACAATAGAGAAAAATTTGGGCCTCCTCAAAGAATATAACAATAGAGAGGCTATCAACACATTAGCAGCATTAGCAAAAACACCAATATTTGATACCTGCATGGGATTTGTTGGAAATAGAGCAGGATCAAGAGAAGCCCTATTGAATGTTGATGAAAATGAAGGAATTGCGGTATTGTCAATATTATACAGTTTATACAGAAATAAACAAGACATTGAGCATATGCGAATTATACTTGAAATACTATCCGATATCAAAGATGGATTTATACCTGCAAACGTAGCAGTAGCAAGCTTCATAGTTGATTGTTACAGTTGAAAATTGCAACTCCCTTCTATTAAAGCACTTAAAACAAATTAGGTGCTTTTTATTTTTAATTATTTTTATAAAAAGTATTGACAGCATTTTCATAGCATGATAATATAAGTACAGATAGATAAAAGGAGTTGTTAACAATGACATTAAGAAATAAAGTAATTGAATGGTTAAAAGACAACACAGACGAATTGCGGCAGTTAGTTTCAAACATCAATAGTTATGACGACAATTTATCCGAATTATATTTTATTAATATGGAAGATTTTGATGATTATATGGAAGGAAAGACACCTTGGGACATCGCAAGGAGTATTCATTTTGGATCATTTAATCCGACAGATGATTATTTCAAATTCAACGTCTATGAAAACCTTGAAAGTTTTAGCGAATATGATATTCAAAACAAAATGGAAGATTCAATTGATAAAATTGCAGATTTATGTATTGCAAGCCCCGAAAATTATGACCTGCCGGATGAATTACAAGAATTAATTGATTCATACGGATATGAAGAAAGCGAGGACTAATACAGTGAATATTATGTTTGGTAATAATAGGATTGAAATTAGCACGCTAAGATTAGGTGAAGCATTTGCGACAATTACCTCACTACGCAAATCATGTAAGATTTACATTGACTTATTTGGAACTGTTCGAACTGTCGGTGAGCTAGTACCAAATCCTAAAGCATTGTTTCGAGTGTTGCAAGAATATGACAAAATAGCAAAATAAAATTATTATGTTGACATTATGGAAATATAGCCCTATACTGATAGTATAATCAAGAAAGGAGATAATCTTTAATGTCAACTGATAATGAAGTTTTATATATTAAGTCAGATTTAAATGTAATTGTAAGACGTGGTAATAATGACTGGATTGTGTATGACAATGACCATGATTGTATGAGCAATGAAAAACATTATAAATATTTGCATGATGCATTGATTTCGTGCAAATTAGATATATTCCATTAATAAAAAGGAGATTGGTATATTATGACAAAATTTATTGAATGGGCTTTACGCTTAGTATCCTATAAACCACAGCGATTTGTACTTAGATCCGATGGACATAATTATATTTATGATTAATGGGGGAATGTTATGGAAATAATTATAATTTTTAGCGTTATATTTGGCGCAATGTTTAGTGTTTTATTTATGATTGGAAATATTGTTATTGATTTATTTGTGGGGAGTCTGATACGAATAATAAATGGGGGTACAAAATTAGTGCAAAAGTTTAATTAATTTATGTTGACATTGCAATATTGGGATGTTATACTTAAAGAAGTTAATAAAGGAGTTGAAGCAATTGAAAAAATTTAAAGTTATTTTAAGATCCGGGGATTATTTCATTGATGATGATGACATTGTTGAGGTACAGCGACGTATATATGCTTTGATGGCTTTAGGTCGGCTACATTATCAAAAAGAATTTAAGATTATAGATATGGGGGTTATATAATTATGAAAAGGTTTGAAGTGTATGCCGTTTTAGATTGGGAAATTGGGGATGGTGTTCAAGTAGCTGAATTTGATACATTTAGCGAAGCACAAAGTTTTATTGATGATAATGAAGATGTTTTGAATTCTCTTGAAATTTATGATAGAAAGGAAGAACTGTAAAATGATGAAACATTTATTATCTTTAGTCTTTGCGGTAACTTTAATTATTCAATCTCAGTACATGATTGATAGTGTATTGTATACTGATTTTACCCTGCAAGGTGAATCTTATGAGGGTGTATACTACGAGGATATGTACTACATGTTAAATGATGCTTGCCTGGCTGAGGCTGAAAGTCAAGTAGAACAATGATAGAGCTTGTAAAAACAATCCATTTTTATGGTAAAAAGCGCCGTTCCGCTTTAACTCATTTCTTTAAATCATTTGAAGAATTGCATGCTTTTTTAGGTGACTATGGCTGCGCTTATACACTTAGCAGATCCTATAATGGGCATGTAGTAGTTTATGATGCAACAATTTATTTAGATAAACAATTTTAAAAGGTGGGAATAATATGAAAAATATTGATATTATGGAAATTATTAGAACCGGACTTAATGTTAAATTTGCCGAGCATTTCACGCGTGATTATTACAATGAAGGTATTCAAGAATTTAGATTTATAAAACAGCCACCGGATACAACAATTTTACAGTGCTATAACAAAGAACAGGATCAATGGGCAACGGTTGAAGACACCGGCGATATTGGATTTTTTGTTGACTGCCCAAATCCAATTATAAAAGCACCATTTAAGCCAGAAGACAGAGAATCATTTTGGTTTATTGGTGTAAAAGGGGAAAAGATTGCAGGTTTTTATGACAAGAGCAATCAATTATACCTATTATTATATAAAATGGGTAATTGTTACGCATCGTGTGATGATGCAGACGTTGACTGTGAAAAATGGGTATTATATTACCAACGAATTAAAGACCTATTGAAATAGTATTAAAGTCCTACTTAATTGTAGGGCTTATTTTTTATTATTTTCTTGACAAGTGTATTTTAGGTATGATATACTTAGGTTAATCAAGAGGAGGTATTATACATGAGTATTAAATTGGTTGAAAGTAATGGACTATACGAAATAAAGCAGTATTTGAATGGGTATTTACAAGATATATTTGATTATGAACAATTTTTTGAGTATCAAGAAGCAGTCCAGTTTTGCATGGAATTACATTTTAAAATAGTTTAATGAAATAGCTGATAATATGAAAAATAGATATGTATTTAAATTATTCCTTAAAGATAGATTTATTTATTTGATTGAAGCTGTCAGTTTAAAATCAGCTATAGAGCAATTTAGACAAATGGATCATATTGGTTGCTTTCGATGATATTATGACGGATGGAGTAAAGCAATCTATACTATTGAATGGAAATATAAAACAGGCGAAACCTATAAAAAAAGAAATTAAATTTAAATAAAAGTCTTTACAATTAATTTGTTTAGTGTTATAATGAATTATAGAAAAAATTAAGGAGTGGTTTTAAATGATTAACGAAAAAGAAATGACAATTAGTATTGTATGGGGAATTGAAGATGTAAGAAACATTATTGAAGAAAGAGAAATAGTGTTTAAAGATGGTAAAGAATTATCAGACAAGCAATGTTTCTGCGTACTAACATTGCTTGAACACGGGCATGATGCCAATGAAGGTATTAACAATGAATCTATTGAATGGGGAATAAATTATCTCTATCATTCGCTAATGTAATTATATAAAGGAGAATGTTAATCATGACAAAGAATGAAAAGCAGTATTTTTATACACGACTTGAATTATTGTATTATCTTAGAAAATGCAATGATATGAATTATACCAATGAACCAGATCCACATAAAAAGCAGTCTTATCTTGAAAATGGGGATATTATTCAAACTGAAATAACTATTCTATATAATGCAATGCGTGATTTATGCCTGCTTGATGTTGTTGAAAAGGCTTTAGATCATGGATTTACAAGAGCAGTTAAGGCTTTTCATGGGGATAATTACAAGCATTACAGATATAAAAGTCATTTAGCGTTAGAAGAATCAGAAAGGATGGAGTACTTTGACAAAACAAGAGATTGCTATCTTGAGACAAATTAATAATGAACCCCCTAAATGTTTTGTATCCTGCGATATTGAAGGATGTGATATGATAACTAAGCACTGTAATATTAGAGAAATGCCACCATTAACACGTTGCGTAAATTGTGAGTGGTGGTTTACCAATTGTGAAAAATTAGAGTATAGTTAATAAATTAAGCCTTTACTTAATACATAGTAAGGGCTTTTTGCTTATGCATTGCTATGCTAATCAAATGTTTTACTATAAGCCTATACAAGTATATGCATTGTTAAATTAAATCGCTTAGAAACGATTCTACGAGGTCAAAATAATATTTAATTAATATTTAAAATAGTATTGACATAACAATTATCCAGCAGTATAATGATTATAGTAAATAAAACAAAGGAGAAATTAGCATGAGTGCATATGATAATTACTTAGCAGATCACATTCAAAAATTTGGTAACAAACCAGAATTACAGCTAATTGGATATACTCACGAACATTTAGAACTTTGGGACACTAATAGTTGTACAGTGGAAATAGCAAAAGTCTTATCCGATGAATTTGCATGGGCAATTTATAATGAAGAAACGGATACTTATTACGAAATACAAAGTACACCATTTGGAAATAGTTTATATCAAGTAGTTGATTCAAGAGCCTATGAAAAGTGGCATACACCAATGCCGTATTGGATTTATAGTAAAGGTTAAATAATTGTTGACATACTAATCAGTCAGAGTTATAATTCAGAGGGTTATGAAATAGACTAATAAAATATAAGGGAGATCGATAATCATGAAATTATATCAACCAGTTTATTTAAATCGTTTTACAGACAGAGTTGAATCAACTTCTCAAGCAGTATTTACAACAAAGGAAGAAGCCCAAAAGTTTGCAAAATTTGTTTGTAACACGGCTTGTAAAGTTGAAATAATTGAATTGGAAGTGATTAACTAATGATAGGCTCTTTTTTTTATTTATTTTAAATAATAGTGTTGACAGACTTATTTATTAGATGTATAATGAATTATAAGATAAATTAAAGGAGTGGTTGAGATGAGTGTAGAAAGACACGCAACTGCAATTGAAGACATGACAGAAGAAGCTATTAAGAACTTACAGTATGTTTGTGATGAATTTAATGACTTTGATGGAAAAGCGATGATTGTTTTATATGATTGTGATGGAGAAATAGAGTGTATTGCAGGACAAAATGACAGTTATAATTCAAATGATATTGTTATTATCACAAAAAATCTGAAAGAGTCTAAAGAGTGGTTTGTTACTCCAGCTGAAATACAGGATTTACTCGAACAAAGGTTTACAGAACTAAATGATTAAAATAGATCAAGTCTTATCAGTAAATGGTAAGGCTTTTTCTTTGCCCATTTTTAAATAATAATAATAATATAACAAGTTGATAATATAACTTTATAATAATAAAACTAATTAAGAATATTATTAATTAGGAATATAATCAAATAAGTAAAATATGCAAATAAGATTATTACTATCTATTGTATTGATGTTGTACAGTCCGGCTGCTGATATAAAGAAAGTAATATATGAATTGGTATAAGTATAAGGGTAGTTGTAGTATGGACGTGCAGAGTGAATATAAGGCTTTATATAGGGTAGCCGAGCGAGAATAAGAACCCATTGTATTAAGAGTATGAATAAGAGTTGTAATAAGTATAATGTTCTTTATAAATACTAAGTATAAGAATACTATCATTATAATTATATCACAGTATAAGGAATATAACAAGTAAAGGATAATAGGTATATTAGTATGATTATATAGATAGATTGAGTTAGTATGTTGCATTACAGAGTAATTACACCAACAATTACATGATTGTAGTACAAATGCATTATAATATTATCAATTGTATAAACATTTTACAAAAAAAATGATTGCAAAAGGTGTCAATATAGTATTAAAAGATACACAAATTACAAAAAATGATTGCAAAAGCGGGATTGACACACGCCTACACGGCAACTTGCAACACTCCAATAGCAATTTAGATCATGCAATGTGTGTATGCATAGGACACAATTGACTGAATTGTTTATGATATGAGGTAAAAGGCATATATTGCACCCTATAAAATAGCTATTATTCAACTAAATTAACATAATATGGAATATATTGATGCAGTTGTGTGTTTGTATGATGGACATTGCAAGAGTTGTATACAACGACAGGACTGCAACAGCAATTCATTAGATTATATTAGGATCAACTGTAAATATGACCTCGTAGAATGTGTTTTAAGCGTACTTTATTACTATGCCTTTATACTTATATAGGTTAATATATTGTATGCCTGTATCAGTCCTATTGAAAATGCAGTATAAAATCAAGAGTAATTCTATAGGGTATCAAAACATGACTAACTTTTTCCCCCCAAATATGCATGCATAAATTCAGTAATCCAAATGCGTTGGCAAAGCGTAGGCAAATGCAGTTTTAAAACCTTCAAACCCCTATATTCAAAAGGATTGGTGTACTTTTTTCCGATAATGAGTATTTATCGGATATTTGCCAACGTGCATTATTATTCATCAAACTGTATAAACATTCTTCTTGACAGGCTGCAACAGTCCATGGTATAATGGTAGGGGGGCGTACCCTTAATCTTTTTTCAGTTTAAACGTATGCGGGGTGTATCACAAAATTTTATAATTTCAATAAATGTCTTACTGTGTACCGTTCCAACTTTTAAAACTTGTTATCTTATTCCCAAATGTCTTACTGTAATGCCTTCCAACTTTGCAGCCTTGTTACCATATTATAAAACTGCCACATTAATACTCCCGGGCAAATGATATTATAACAACTTACCCTTCACAATCACCCGTGTTGATACTTTGTATGGTAAGGTATATAAGTATATGCATTGTATATTATAACTCAACCTGTGGAGTCCTAGGGGCATTAATCTAAAATCCATTTTAATATAATCTCTGTATAAATTTTAAATGGACCATGAATGTCATTTGGGCAAAAATAAAAGCACCCCGTAGGATGCTTATACTATTTCATATCCAAATAATCATATAATTCTATTATTTCCGTTAATTCTTCGTCTGTCATTGTTTTAAGTCTTCTGGCCATTGATTCAGGATCAGGATCTCCATATTCTTTTGCCCGGTTCATAATAAACCATCTTAATGTGGCTATGCCGTTATCATCTGGATCAATATCACAAAAACGTTTATCTAAATCTGCAACATAGTATTTCATAGTTTATTTCCTATCATATTAATTAAAAGTAATAACATTGCCACATCCAATATTATGATATACAGGTTAACAAATATGTTTTTTGTTCTTATGAGATCATATTTATATTCTAGTAATATCATAACTGAATATAATAATACAGACAGTATTATTAACATTATTTGCACTCCTGCTCAAAGTATTTATTCTTACCATCTGAGCAACTATCTACTCTACCATACTTTATGCAGTCATTTTTATAGATACATAAATTACAGTCATATATAATATCATCTATCTTCTTGCAAATATCTTCAATTGTTTTACAAGATGTTAATTCCTGTTTTAATTTATCCAGTCTTGTCATTTCAATATCACCCCATCTGATACTTCTTCAACCTCTTCAACAATAAAATAACCCTCAATATTATTATAATAATATACTTCATCCTTGTCATCATACTTTTCAAGTTCTTCTTTTAATTCTTTTACTGTCATTGCAATTTCTCCTTTTTAATCTTAATATAATACTGATCATCAAAACAACAAGATGCATACTTATTACTATTTTCATCTTCATATGTTATCTCATTTATGCACGTTAATATTCTATGTGCTGCATTTACATATACTACAAATCTATCTGAAATATTTGGCCGTCTGTCCTTGAATGAAATTAAATCATTCACAAAATGTGCTGATTCTAAATTTTCAATTGCTTTTATAAATTCCTTATTTACATTAGTATTCCATGTATACTTTCCTACTATTGCTAATTCTTTTAAATCGTCTAACGGTTCTCTACTCATATACTACACCCTCTTTGTTAGTATTGTTAATAACTGAATTATAATACTCTGATTTTTTATAATATCTTTCAATAAATCATCTTCAAATATCATAAAATCTAGTGATGTAATATGTAAAATAACAAATATTCTATCCTTTAATTTATCATAATCTGTAAATTCTGTATCTACTACTACAATTTTATCCCCTATTTTATAATTCATATTTATCAACGCCTTCTTTTAAATACTCCATAATACCATCATCACAATAATCACCACTTAATACTGCACTATTTTTACATATATTTGTATTATTGCATGGACAATTATGGCATGGAACATGTTCTGAAAATATTTCTAATATCTGTATTAGTCTATCTTCGTTTACTGTAATTGTATTCATCTGTACCACACTTCTACATGATTAGATTCAGGATAATATGCAACCGCTTTAATGTTACTATTGCTTATTCTATAATCTCCATAATCTGATTCATACCAAGGATCATAATCCTTTGCTGACATAACTTCATGAATATACCATATATCGGATTACATTAATTCTTATTTTATGGTGATGTAATCTTGCGCGTAATCTGTTATTCATTCGCTATATCCTCCTATATACTCATCAACATTTTTAGAATCTAGTTCTATGTAGCAAATATCTTGTGGCCCTACCGGCCATATATTACCTGCTTCGTCTTTATACTTTGCAGCTAATGCTAATTCTTCTGTACTAAATATACCATGGCAGTGGTATGAACACCCCCATCCATCTGCATACTCATTTGTAAAAACTGCATATACTTTCATAGTGAAACCTCAACTGTTTTCAGTTCTAATAATTTTAATAGTTTACGTAGGTTTTTATTCGCCTTAACCTTAACACATTTACCTGATATTGTCTGTAATTTGCATGGGGTACACACGGCACAATTCTCACAATATTCATCAAGAGCATCTTTACATTTATAAATAATCTTTTCTAATTCTTTATCAGTTTTCATATTAAACCTCTTCCTCAAATTTGTTTACTATTTTTTCCATGTTTTCTTGTGCTTTATTTTTAAAACAATTTCCTTTTTTTGTATTTAATTTACAATTGTTACATTTATTTTGTGTACAAAAATAATCTAACATTTCATTTAAGTCAATTATTGTTTGCCCAATATTTACCTCTTGTAGTTTTTCTTCTAATTCTATTGGCATATTATTTATCATCCTTTATTTTTACAATTTTAATTTGATCTTCTATTCCCTTTGACAACTTCGGTAAGAATAATGTTGATATAATCATTTCTAAATTTGACGGAGATGTTTCAGGACAAAAACATGATACAGCGATTCCGGTATTATCAAATACTTTTGTTTTATAATTATTCCTATTATAATTATCTGCTTCCTCTGGTGTAATACCAATTAATAACTCACCAATATGAAGTGTTGGTAAAAATGTAATTATATTATCTTTATAATATTTTGATGCAATAACTCCAATACCAAGTTTTACGCCTATTAAATCAACTATTTTTTTAAACGTATTAATTGATACAATTGCACATCGACTTCCTTCTGGAACTTTTAAATCATCTAATGTAGATTCACTAATATCAAATTCATATTCAAATAATTTAGGCTTATTTGATCCGTCAAATTCAAATACTGATTCTAGTTTTCCAGTTTGTAATAATTCAGCAATGCATTCCCGCCTACGGCAAATTAATTCATTATATAAACCATTTAGTATACCATTCACAACATTATTTACTTTATCACGTAAATAACTATCTGCATAACGATAACTTTCTTTTGACTTCATGGTTAAAATTTCTTGCCTTGTTGGTTCATCAAATCTATTACGATATCTTAAAAACACTCCATTATTATACATATCATATTTATGCATATTAATTACTCTATTATCTTCGGAGTTTCCACCAGAAATATAAAATAATACATCAACAATATCATCATCTTTACTTTGTATCTTTTCCAAATTTACATTTTCTAAAAATCCCATTTCATTTATTCCCCTTTTTTCTTATGATAAATTCTTTACATAACTGTTTTGCAATTTCTCTATTACTCATTATATCATATCCTTTTCATATTTGCAAGTAGTATTTTAGTTTCTTTAGACATTTTATCGATATAATTCAACGCGCGTATAAAAATATTGTTGTTTACATTGGTTCCATATAATCCCATTATCCTAACTGCTTTCTTAAACTGTTTATTCCTACTGTACATTATGTTTCAATTTCCTTATAAAATCTTTCCAATGCATTAATTGCAATTTTATTACCCTCACTATTTCCATAGCTTCCTATATTTCCTCCAAGATATGCTAACTCTATAAGTGCGTCTTGCATATTTATAATTATTTTAGTTAAAAATTCAATCCTATGTGAATTAGTTTTATAAATTTTATTTGATGGTCTATTAATTAATTTACCTATTGTAACTCCCTTTGGAGTAATCTTTGTTACAATTCCCTTATTTAATGCCTTGTAGTTTACTCCATTTATTTTAGAATAAGCGGAATATCCTGTATTATAAACTACCTGATCCCCAATTAATACTTCTTCTCCAAATGCGTCGATACCTGTTTTCATATTATAGACTTCCTTTCAAATGTACCTGACTTACAAATTCTTTAGGAACAATATTTCTTAATACAGACTGTTCTAGTATTCTTGTATTAACATTATCTGAACCAATCTTGTCTAAAGTTGGCTTACCATCATTACCACAACTGCTTGCAAATATTTCACCTAATACGTTTTTGTTTTTATCCGTCCAAAATCTGCATGTTCCAATTAATTCTGTAACATCAGCCCTAAATTTACTTCTACCATTACAGCATACACATGTAAACTCATCATGCCAATCGCATGTACCGCATACTTTAACAATTTTCATTATTATTCTCCTTTTTCTATTTTACGTAATTCTGTTGCATCCTCAATTAATCTCTTTGCAACTGTTTCAAGTGATTGTGCTCTATACTCAACATACTGATCTGATATTTTCTGTGCAAGTTTATAGTTTTTAACAAATTCATCTGAATCAATTGGTCTATATGAACTTAGTCCTAATTTTTGTTTTATATCCTTTAATGCAGCAAGATCAGTTTCAACTTCTGATAATCTTTGTGCAATTCTATCTGCAATATGTTTTTCATTTTCCTTCTCGAGTTTTCTTTGTATAATACTAGCATTCCAATCATAACGATTTCTTGCAAGTCTAATGACGGACTGTAAAATTCCTGAAATAATGTCATTATCAAATGGAATTTTATTAACAAGTTTTTCTGGTTTCTTTTTTATTCTGAGTTTGTCATTATTTAATTCCATAATTCCCCATGTTAAAGGAATTTCTTCGTTATCGCATAAACCTTTTGGAACTACCAAATACCATTCATCACAGTATTTGGCAATTGCATCAGACTTTGAACCATCCTTTAATTCTCTCCTAAGATCACCTTTTGAGGCTTTAATTTCAAAGCCAATCTTTTGGTAGTTCTTAGATGGATAAAGATTGTATGCTAATGCATCTGCATAACGACTACAGCGGCAACCAGTTGCATTTCCAACTTCCTCCATTAATATCCACTCAGGCATTTGATATCGACTGCGTAACGCTACTCTAAGCGATTCTGTTGTATCTGCATCACTCATCTACCCATCACTCCATAATAATCAATATCAATTATTTCCATATCATCGGTAAATATTGTAAGAATGTAAGAACTGCATGTACATGAACAACCAATCCATTCTTTGTATCGATCCTGTGGATGTCTGAACTTATACCGTACAAATCCATTTTTTACTCCAAGGGCCACTTGTTCTTCATAATCTTTTTCAAATGGGTTTGTTCCCTTTTTTGCATATACTACGCCTATCGTTAGTCTACAACTATCTTCATCACTTAAATAAAAATGCCTTAATTTATATAACATCCACCATATAAGTCCCATTACCAAGCCCCCACAATAAATTGTTCTTCTAGTTGTAGTTTTTTAATTGTAGCCATGCCAAGATCAAAATATCTTATTGCTAATTCTCTACTAGGTGTTACCCTAACTACACCCTGTGCTTCTATAATATAATTTGTAACGTTAGTATCAATTGGTGTAAACCTTCCTGTATTATCATTAATCTCATTAGCTTCATCCATTGAATTAAATATGCCAACAGTTGTATTATTTACTTTATTATATAATGTTATCATTTTAAAAACTCCTCTACTCTTTTTTGTAATTGATCTTCCAAAAATGTTAATGATATTAAATCTTCTGCATCGTGCCGTTTCAATAGATCCTTCAATAATTTAATATCACTCTTAATTGGTTTAATTTCATCCTGTTGTTCCTTTGTAAGTGGTGCTTTATTTGTTTCTGGATCTAGCTTACAGTTTGTAATTATTTCGTCTCTACAGTACGTTGTGAGCGTTTCTAGGCATACATTAATATATGTATCCTCTAATTTTACTAATCTGGTCCCATCATTATATGACATTTTAAAATAATTATATAATTTACCATCTTTTCTTCGTCTATTAAATCGTTCTGTATAAACACGTTCTTTGGTTTCCGCTGTTACAACCATACCAAATTTATTCATCATAAACGGACGAACTTTACCGTGAACCACAAGAGGATACCATTTATACTGAATCTTTGCCCATTCTTCTACTTCTTTATAGTCATATAATTTGTCCCGTGATAAATATTCATTAACCATTTCTTCAAATGTGGACAATTTAATGTTTAGACTATAATATACAAAACATTTTTGTAGTTCTTCTAACGTTCCGGCCCCAATCGAAATAAATTCACCTTCATTTGAATCATACCCACAATCATACCAATAATCTTTAATTACTTGATCAGTACCATCTTTCATTTTTAGTGTTATTTCTCTTCCACCAAATGCACCGGGCCAACTTTCCCACTTTAATACATTACTTAATATAACATTTCCATTGTCATCTTTGACTGATCCAACATAATCTGAACCAATCTTTTCATATGTTAATACTGGAAATTCTTTGTCAAACATTGCATAATAATTATCATGACCATTTTTTACTAATTTTATAATTTTCATTTTTTATTCCTTCCAAATATATAATATTTATTTCCTTTGATCTTGCCTATAAAATCACGCAACTGTTCCGCAACTGTATTGTCCGGTTTATACTCTTGCCAACAACCTGATTGCATTACTTTATTTTTACCTTTTTCTGTAAATGATTGAATGAATTTATATAAACAATCGTCACATAAATTAAAATTAAGATCACATCCATCAAATATGGAACCATAGCCAACTCTTCCCAATCTAATCTCATGGCATCTATCCAGACTATACCCATATTTATCATTTTCTAAGTTAATATCTGTTCCACACTTACTACAAATAAATTTATTCATATTTACTATCCCCTTTGTCACTATAATATCACGTTTATTATATAATGTCAATAACCTTTAAATTGCTCTCATTTATTTCTACAGTTTCACCACTTGATTCTAATTCTATTTTATATACAAAGTAATACACATCATCTATTTCATCTAACTTCATATCAATTACAATACCATTTTGATGACCTAAAAATGTATCTGAAACCCGCTGACCAATTTTATACCTTGATTCAACTGTTACATATAATTTTGTGTTTTCCATGAACATTAATTAATCTCCTTTCCATCTGTTCTGAATACAACTGTATAATTAGAGTCAGAATATTTATCAAACATCTTAGAACACCAATTATTATAAGCACCTTGATACTTTGCAGTAACCATATCAACCTCTGGATGCTTTTCATGGTAATTTTTAGCGTTTTGTATAAAAACTTCTTCATCTGACATATTATTTACCTTTTTTCTTTGATTTTTTACCCTTTTTAGCAACAGATAATGCAATTGCCACTGATTGTGCCTGTGATTTACCGCTTGCCATTTCTGTTTTTATATTTTTTGAAATACTTTTATTACTTTTACCTTTTGACAGTGGCATAATTATACATTCTCCTTTAAAATACTTATTTTTTTATTTAAATATGCAACCGCTTTCTCTAAATCTTCAATTTCCTTTGATTTATCCTTTTTTCCATCCCGGCTGATGTATTTTACAGCGTTTCCAAGAAAATAATCTAAGTTTTGATCATTAATATAGTCCCAAACCTCAATATTACCTGTTGTATAATGACTTGGATGTTCAACCACGTCATCTTTTACATATTTTAAGTATAGGTCAGGTTTTTTATCTTCTTCTGTAACTGGTGTTACCATATTATCACAAAATATAGCATGAGTTGGGGCATCAACAAAGAACTTACCAAGAGTACTTATACTTCTGATTTTGAATACATTACCGCATAAAGAACTATCATCCCTATCTAAATAACCATGCATCTCTTCAAAGTATATAGACTGATCTGCATAACACTCTTTACCAATTTTTAAAAGTTCTTCCCAACTTTTAATCCTAACCTTATCCCCAACTTTATATTTACTCTGCATTTTCCCATTCCTCTCCAAAACCATCTGGTGCTTTTAATCCTGTTGCTTCTTCAAACTCTTTAACTTTTCTATCCCGGTAATCTGAATCACTAGGTCCAAAGTCACAGTTAAAATAAAACCATTCGAAGAATTTTTCTTCACTTGCTTTTTTCAATCTAATCCAACCCACTTTCTAATTGCAATAAATGCATCCGCTGGTACTAATATTTCTTTTACTTTCTTATATAATAACAAATTATATAAACCAATCATAGACTCTTTATCATTTTTAAATTCTTCTTTTTCTGCATTATCACCAAGTGCAATAATCTGCTCTTCCGATAATTTTAATGTTATCATAATATTGTTCAATTTCCATGGCTCCCATCATCTTCTGCAAATTTACCCTGTACTTCGCGTTTCCAATTATAATTTTTAAATTCTTTAATTAGATTTTCTGCTGTGTCATCTTTTGTAAACTTACACATAATCCCATTAAGAGATAAGTAATCCATATGTTCTCCCTTACAATTAATAACACCACTAACTGGTCGATACGAGGTTGTAGATAATTCACTATACCTATCACCTAATACTGCTAATACCTTTTTTAACTCATCTTTTGCTGTTTTTGAAATTGATGTATTCATTGTTTCATAAATAGAATTAATATCTACATCTAATTCCTGTAATTGCATTGAAATTTCTAATCCTGTCATAAGTTAGTTTCCTCCTATATATTAATTGTTAATTTTGCGGCTGATTCACCTTTGTTATTTTTTGATACTGATAATATTGTTGCATCTGATATTTTGTAATCAACACCAATAGCAACCTTATCTTCGGTTATTGATGCTGTTGCATTTACATTTTCGTTTATTTCATGGTTTAGATCTAACTCATTATTGTTCATTATTTTTATTCACCTTGATATATTCTTTAATTTTTTCTAATTGATTCATTGCAGCATCATAGCATCTAGCCGCTGAGTCAGGAATATACATTGTTTGATATGCAAATTCAATCATATACTCAATATCATCTGTCTTTAATTCTTGCATATTAATCTACCTTCCAAGTATCTTAGAATAAAATATCTAACCTTTGCTGACACATTAGTACCCTCATCATCACATTTTGTTTGGAATTTGTGCATTTGTTCTATAGGTAATTTAATGTTCATTTGTTTAGTTTTCTTACCATAAATTTTATCCACTATAAAAACCACCTTTAATTTATACTATATTTATAGTATAACACAACTATACCTTTTTGTAAAGTACTTTTCAGTCATTCATTTTATTTTTTAAGTATCTTCTTAATTTACGTTTGTTATACTTCTTGTCAAACCTAATTGAATTTAGTCTTGCATGATCACAATAATACTTTCTTGCAAATTTATCCTCACTGGTTATCTTCTTATGAATATTACTTTTTAACATGTTATGGACTTCCTTTCTATATAATACATATATTTTAGTGTTGCAATACAGTTTAAGCTATGTAGTATTGCCTGTGTGCTGTTTTTATTGCATAGTCCTTATACTTATATAGGAAACAAAATAAAAACTATTAAAACTAATTATAGCATACTTTATGTAATATGTAAATAAAAATATTTACTTTTAACTTTAGTTGTGTTATAATATAAATAAGGTAGTTAAAAATAATTTAAAATAAATAATAAAAAACACTTGACAAATATGTTAAAGTGTGGTATACTGTAGATAAGATAAAATTTAATATTAACCGTTATATAATAAGATCTTAAATTTCTGATATACAAGAAATTGGTCATGGTCCGCACAGCCTTAATCTGTAAATGTGCTTTGCTATAAGATATATATTATAGATGTAAACAGTGATCCTAATGTAACGGACCTGTTAATTATTTATAATACTTACAGTATGATTGCGATTGCGGCAATATAATTCGGCAAGGGTGGTCAGTGACGTATGTGTATTATTATGCATATGTGGGATGGCTATTATGAACACGGGCATTGAGTGTTCTTAAGTAATAGTCTGGCTCTGTAAAAACAGAACTATTGATAGGTGCGAGCTTTTCACTAAAGAAATTTATCAATATAGAAAAATCCTCTAACATTTAGTTAAACTATTTCAATTTTTATTAATTTATAAATTGGACTAATTTTTACTAAATGCTAGGGATTTTTCTATATATCAAGTACTCACATTCCCTAAAGTATATAAAAAATAGTACTTAAACAGCTTGCAACCAAGTTGATATAACCTTTGCAAATATTATATTAAATATATTATATAAATCTATTGACAAAAAGGTAAAAGTATGTTATAATAATAATATAGGATAAAAGAAACAAAAAAGATTCCCACTTTATGGGATAAGTTTTAATGCTAAAATATTTTGAGAATGATTATCCTATAACTTGTATGCATACATGGTCGGAATGGAGACGTTAAACCCATTTCCAAGAAGTTGGGATATCGCACCCGAAAGAGCGAGGCAAATAAGTGAGTGGTGCTGTAATACTTGTATGTACAGTTAAATGAGGGGAAGTTCACTAGTTGAACCCAATAAAATACTGAAAACTAACAGCCATAAGCGAATAAACAAAGTCAGGAACTCCAACCTGTAAAAATAGGAATTGAATGAATGTGGATGATCACCACAACAAATAATAATATCAGCCTCCGGGAATGACGGGGCTTTAATTTAGAATATCATTCACTTGTGAGCAAGTACTAGTATTAGAGGTTACGAATCCTACCAAAATCGTATTAACATGAAACACCTTAATATGTGAGAAGAGAAAATGTTATGTAATTGAGCATATTAGAAAAATACTGTTAACTATTGTCCATTTTATAACATTTGTGAGGCTGTATTAGCAGTTGGTTTAACCATTTAGGTTTATGTTAAATAAAATAACGTTTGCAAACGGAAGCAACCATTTTTCAGATGCTTTTCAAACTTGATTACTATGGTAATATTGGGGGATGGTTGTGGAGATTGGAAAAAGCATCATTATATTTTGGACTGGTTTTTAAACTAGTCCTTTTTGTTTTATATAAAATTAAAAGGATGTGTGTTAATGGCAGTTTATTATGACATAAATAAACTTAATTATAGTGGTCTTTTTTCAGATGATAAGCCTACAGGTAAGATATATGAATTGGCCAATTTTACTGAATTAGATACTAAAACAGAATATGTGTGGAGTAATAAAAATATAAACCCGGCCACAGGAAATGGTTGGTGGCTTAAAGGAGCTGTTGATAGTTTGATCAAACCAAGTAATTATCTATATGTTTCTAAAAATGGTAATGATACGGCAGGTGATGGTAGTTTAGGTTCACCTTATTTAACAGTACAGAGGGCCATAGACGTTGCTTCAAGTGGTTATACAATAGGTGTATATCCTGGTATGTACACAGAGAATATAACACTAAAGGCAGGAGTAAATATAACATCACCTGTTAAATATGGTGTTTATATTATTGGTAATCATGTATCTTCATTTTCAGGTACAGTTATTGGTGAAAATATTGTATTGCAAAATGCAGCAACCGCAGGATCAGGAACAACATTATCATTTAGTGGATCTGCAGCAGCTAATTTACAACTAATAAATAGTTTTGTTAATAGTGTTTCCCCATCAGGCGTGGGAGATGCAATTGTATGGACCAATACAAATTCTGCAAGTAAAATACAATTATTAGATGGTAATGTAAGTGTTCTACATTCAAATGCATCGGCACGTTGTTTTTATTCAACTACAGGAGCAACAGGTAGTTTTATTGCTAATAGAGCATCATTTAAAGTTGATGCACCAGATAATATTGCATTAGCAATTGGTGGAGCAATAGCATTTACACATACATCAGATTCAGTAGTTGGTCAGGTAGTTGTAGCAGGAACAGCGGCATATGTATCAGGACTTGTATCAATGACAACTACAAATACTCCAGTACTCACTACAACATCAAGTGGTATGTCTGTACTATCAAGTGTACCTATTACAACATTAGCATCACCAGCGGTCGCAGGGACAGGTGGAATAGCTTTTGTAGCATTAATGTATCTATCAACAGGTGTTGGCGGTGCGGCTACTTTAAACGGCGGACTAGGAGCATCACCGCTTACAATGTCACCTGTAAGAATTAGAACATCAACATTACTTCCGGCGGCAGCAGTTGCAGCAGGAGCGTTAGATGGAACAATTGAAAAAGCAAGTGATGGTTTCTATTTCACAGTTGGAACAACAAGAACAAAATTAGTTTTATAAAAAGTATTGACAAGTAAGTAAAAATGTGTTATAATATAAATATAGGATGAAACAACGGGGATGACATTATGTATGAGACTGATTGGTCATCAAGTATATTAACGATGGTTGGGGTTAATATTACCTATATTAATGGGACCTTAGCTCAGTTGGTTAGAGCATTCCGCTCATAACGGACAGGTCGATGGATCGTTCCCATCAGGTCCCACCAATATTACTGCACCACTAGTATAATGTTAGTACGTGGCTTTTGTAAAGCCATAATCACAGTTAGATCCTGTGGTGGTGCTCCATATGGGAAAAGTCTTGGTGGCTGTATTCACGTATATAAATGGTTCAAATCCATTAATTCCCAAAAACAGACTTATTCATTTTTATTATCTCCTTTTATAATAGCCATGATCAGGTTGCGATTATTCGTTAACTTAATTATGGCTATTATTTTGTGCAAAGGTATTGACAAATTAGTAAAAATGTGTTATAATTAATGTAGGTGTATAAAGGAGGTAATTATGTGGCGAGAAAGAAAAAAGATGATATCATTGAAGCAAATATTAAACCATCAAAATCTAAAGCTATTACAAATAAGATGATAGAACATGTATGTGATAGTAATATTAGTGATAAGGAAAAAGAGTTTGTATTATACGTAGTTGAAAGCGGAAATGCAACATCAGCTTATCTTAAGGCATATCGAGATAACGATCCTACAGTAACTAGAGCAAGGGCAACATATGAAGGCTGTAAATTGATGGCAAAACCATCGGTACAAAAAGAATTAAAAGCTGTAAAGAAAATAATGCTACATGCAATGGAAATAGATGTAACACAGTATGTTAATTTTCTACAGAAAGTTGCAAATGCAAATATTGGTGATTTTGTTAAATTCAAATCAGAAGTAATACCAATTGTTAATTTATGTGGAGTTGTAAAAGATCCTGACACTGGAGAAGTTATGACTCGCAAGATTAATAAGGTTGAATTACAAGATAGTGCATATTTGGATACAAGCCTTATTAGCAAGATTAAAGAAGGCCGAGATGGTGTATCAATTGAACTATTAGATCAAAAATGGGCATGGGACCGTTTGAAAGAGTTCTTTAGTTGGCAAGCTGAAAAAGCTAAAGATGAAAAAGCTGGTAGCAATATTCTTGAAGCAATTAATTCTAAATCATTAGAAGTTTGGAAGGACGATAAGGATGATGATTTAGATGGCATTAAGGAAGTATGAGACAAAGGGATTTGAATTTAAACCATTTTCAAAAAAGCAATTAAAAGTATTAACATTTTGGGCTGATAATAGCCCTGTAAAAGATAAAGATATAATAATTGCAGACGGCGCAATTCGTAGTGGAAAGACAATTATATTAACATTATCTTTTATATTGTATGTAATGAGTCATTTTAACCAGATGGATGCTGGAATGTGTGGTAAGACAATTGGGGCGTTTAAACGTAATGTCCTTTCACCATTAAAGCAAATGTTAATAAGTCTTGGATATGAGATACAGGAAAATATATCATTAAGTTACATAGAAATATTCAAGGGAAGTGTAGTTAATAAGTTTTGGATCTTCGGCGGCAAGGATGAGGCAAGTCAGGATTTAGTACAGGGTTCAACATTCTGTTCTGTATTATTTGATGAAGTAGTTTTAATGCCAGAATCATTTTACAATCAAGCAACAGGAAGATGCTCAGTTGAAGATAGTAAAATATTCATTAACTGTAATCCAGGAAGCCCATACCATTGGGTTTATACAGAGCTTATACAAAAACTAAGTGAAAAAAATGGTATATATCTTCATTTTGATATGGACGATAACCCTTCATTATCAACAAAAATTAAGGACAGATATAAACGTAATTACAGCGGTGTATTTTATAAGAGGTTCATTTTAGGGCAGTGGTGTCTTGCAGATGGTCTTATATATGATATGTTTGTCAGTGAACGGCATGTAATAAAATTAGAAGATGTACCATTTAATAAAGTTAGAAAATGGTGGGTTGCATGCGATTATGGTACAGGTAATGCAACAGTGTTTCTGCTACAGTGCAAAACATATGATGGAAAATTCTTCACTGTTAAAGAATATTATTATGATGGCCATACAGAAGAATCTCAGAAAACAGATTTAGACTATTCAGAAGATATGAAAGAGTTTATAACACTACATACAAAAATAACAGGATTAAACTATAAACAGATTGAGATACTAATTGATCCGGCGGCAGCTAGTTTTAGATTGCAGTTAAGAAGATTCAGAATGAAAGTTAGAAATGCACAAAATTCAGTATTGGATGGTATTCGTACAGTTGCAACAATGATTGGATCTGACAGATTTTATGTTGTTGACGAGTGCAAGAATACCATCAAGCAAATATCAACATACTCATGGGATGAAAAAGCACAATTAAAGGGAATTGATGCGCCAAAAGAAGTTGACGATCATACTTGTGATGGGTTTCGGTACGGAGTATATACAAATAGGGATAAAGATAACATCAGAAACGCGGCAATGAGGGTTGGAATATAAGGAGGTAATATATTGTCAAATAAACATGACCAAAAGATTTATGATTCAAATGAACCGGATAGTGGCGTGTGCAGTGAAGAGGAAACATTACTATTACGATTATTAGCATCAGTACCATTTCATGGAATGCCAAATAAATATAAATTGTTAGATGATTGCTATAGAGCCAGCGGCGGTTTTGAAGATGGTGCATATTTAATAGCCCATCCAAGAGAACCAGCAGACAAATACAATAGACGTAGAGGTTTATCATATTACTGTAATTATGTTAAACCAGTTGTTGATGCACATGTTAATCCTATATTTAAAACTTCACCACGAAGGGAATTTACAGGTTCAAAGTTTTATGGTGATTTTTTATCGAATGTTGACGGAAAAGGAACATCAATGAATAGGTTTATGAAGAGGGCCGCCATAAGAGCAAAGTTACATGGGGTTCAATTTATTGTAGTTGATATGGATAAATTAGATACGTCCGAACCTGTATCGTTGAAAACGGCAAAAGATAACAGATTATATCCATACTTGTATTTAGTTAGACCGGATCATGTTACTGATTGGGCTATTGATAAATTTGGAAAATTAATTTACATAAAATACTTCATTAGAAGTACTAAAATAGTTGATGGAGAAAAGGTATTATACACAGAAACATGGACTTGGACAAATGATACATATCAGGTTGATGCAGATGGGGATAGTACGAAAGGAACAAACGAGATTGGTATTATACCAGTAATTCCAATATATGGTGCTTTAAACGACTCAGAAGGGCTTATACCACAATCAGACATATATGCAATAGCCCGTACAAATTACGCCATATACAACGCATGCAGCGAACTTAGAGAACGTAATAGAAATCAGGCGTTTAGTTTACTTACCTATCCGGTTAGTGAAGAGGATGATTTTGCATCTGCAAAAAGTATCGCCGTTGGTACAACAGATCTGTTAGCATATAAAGCTGGAACACAGAAACCAGAATTTATATCACCAGATGCGGCCCCGTCAAAGATGTTGTCAGACGAGATAACTTGGATGGTACAAGAAATATACAGAATGGCAAGTTTGCAGTTGGTTACAGGCGTTCAAACACAGGAAAGTGGAATAGCAAAAGAATGGGACAATGCAAATTTATTCCAAACGATTGCAGAGTTTGCACAGAATCTTGAGAGTGTTGAACAGATAGTTGCAAATATATTTGGTTTATACGTGAGCGAAAATTTAGATGCAACAAATGTAACAGTAACATATAACAGTCAATTTGGTATTGTGGATTCGATTGATTCATTAAACGTTGCAACACAGGGATTGGCATTAAACATATGCCCTTCATACAATATTGAGTTGAAGAAAAAAGTAATTAGGGATACATTAAAGGATCAAGACGATAATGTAATTAATGCAACGATAGCAAATCTTATGGCCGACAGTACGGCACAAGATCCAATAGAAACTAAGCCAACGGTGCTGTCAACATCAGCTTAAGATAAGGTGTGATTATTATGGAAAATGTTTTAAAATTGATACAGAAGTTTAATAATGATTATAGTAAAGATTCAAAAAAATTTACTAAAAGTATTATTTTATTGGTGTCTAAGGGTAATAGTATTAAAAGTGCAATTAAGTTGGCACTAAAAGATTATAATTTCAACAAAGTTATTACGGATGATCTGATAGATAGTATTTTATCAGCTATAAATAAAATACGCGATAAAAAATCAGATACTATTAGAAATGATATATTGAATAAGCCATGGGTAAAAGGTTCAAGTAGTTTACAAAAAAGAGTTAATATACTTGAATCTAATTTATCAAATACAGTAGAAGATGTTGTATTAGCGGGTAAATTATTAGTATCAAATATAATAACAATCGCAAATAAAAATGTAGATTCGTTATCGGTTGTAAATGAGATATCCAGTAAAATGAAACTATTATATCAAGATATGGATACTTCCAATGATAAAACATATAATAATATAATTGATCAGTTACAGGATATGCAAATAAAAATAAGGCAAAATAGAATTACAGATGATGACAATTCAAAGTTAAAAGATTTGTTGGCTATTTTATTAGCATCCATAACGCCATACCTTATAAATAAAGCTATTGATATTAACGTAAGAAGCCAATACAGGGCGTTAAATAATACCGAGGTTGCAAGAGCAGCCTATGAGAGTATGTTATATAATGATAAAGATGATGATAATATATTTGGATATAGATGGAAGTTATCATCAATCCATAATAGATTTCCATTTGATATTTGCGATGTAAATGCGGGGGCTGATATTGGATATGGAAAAGGTATTTATCCAAAGAATAAAATACCAAGATATCCGGCTCATCCACATTGCATGTGTAGTTTAGAAAAAGTTCTTAAAGAAGATGTAAATACAAATAAAAAATTAAATGTAAAAGGTGTAAATAATTATATTAATTCACTGAGTGAGACAGATAGAGCAAAGTTGTTTACAATGGATAATTTATCCAAGTACTTAAAAACAGGAGATTGGGAAAAAACATTAAGCAACTGGAACTATTACGAAGATCCAATAATAAGATAAAATAAAAAAATATTTTAAAAAAGTATTGACAAATTACCAAAAGTATGGTATAATAAGATAAGGACAAAATTTAGTTGTATATAAAATTAATAGGAGGATATATAGATTGGATATTGAGGCTTTAATAAAATTACTTGGGTTAGACGAAACGCAAGCGGCAAAGTTTAGAGAAACATATAAAAAATATGATGATACGGTACAAACAAAAATTAAACAGTCACAGGACAACTTAAAAATAGAAAAGGGTAAAGTAGTTGCCAGTACAAAAGAACTTAAAGAATTTAAAGAAAAAGTAGAAGTTATAACGGATGCATTTAATATTGACTTGGATGCGGAAGATATTGACAAAGCAGTTGCAGATGCAAAGGAAGAAATTGGTAAAACTGGTGGGAGCGTAACACCAGAAGAAGTTAAAGAGATGCAGAGAGAATTGACTAAGACACTTCGAGATAATAAGAAATTAAAAGAAAAATTCGAAGAAACAAGTAAAACTCTCATCGCAGAAAAAGGTAAAAGACAGGATCAGTTAAAACGTTCCGAAATTAAAAAAGCCCTTATAAAAGAAGGGGTTATAAAATCAGATCAAATGGTTGATTTATTTATACATAAAGCTAAATTTGATGATAATGGTGAAAAATTATTCATTACAGATAAAGATGGTACTGAATTAACCGTTTCTGATTTTATTGCTGATTGGGCAAAGGAAAGCCCGGAATTAGTTGATGCAAAGCTAAAAGGGGGTGCTGGTAGTGGTGCAGGAAGTGAAAAAGCACCAAAAGAAAAAACAATGGAAGATAAATTACTAGCAGATATTGTTGCCAGTAAAAAAGCGTCAAAAGGTAATACTGATGCTCTAAAGAATTTTTTTAATTAATAAGGGGGAAAATAATTAATGACAATGGATTTTAAGCAAACTGAACGACATTATGAAGGATTTGAAGAATCTATCTTAATGTACCGTGAAAACATGGTTGGCAAACCTGTTAAAGTAAGTCAGTCCACTATCGCGGGGTTAACAGCAGATGAATTTGGTAGATATGTAATACCGAAAGGGACGTTTTTATATGGACAGAATATGTCGTTACTTGAAAATTCCAACCAGGTGGCAAATCAAGTTGTACAAACTGGTGTTAATGGCACAATTACTATCGCCAATACGGTAGTAATAACTGATAAAAAGGCAACAGATAGAGCAATTACGATTAACTTATACAAACCAATCGAAGCTTCATATGACACAGAAATCAGTGTCAGTGGATTAACAATTAATGTTGTTTTGGCATATGATGGAACAGATATTTTAACGACTCGTGGTAGATTAGTGAGTGTTATAAACAATGATGAGGATGCAAATAATTTAGTTGTTGCAACACTTTCTGATGAAACTACAGCAGATACAGTTTTAGTTGTAAGTTCTGCCGCAGTAGTTGGTTCCGCATCTATGGCAACAGCACTTGGTTCAACAGGTACAGTAACTGCTGCAGGTACATATACAGGTACTACAAACCAAGATTACTTTGTTAAAGTTACAACTGCACCAACGGCCGCAGGTAATTTAAATGGATTAGTTGTTGGTGTATCAGCAACTCAGGGCGGTACATATACAACAGCGTTAACAGTATCTACTTCCCAAACAACTCAGACAATAACTTTACCATCAGGGGCAACGGTTACATTTGCAGTAACAACAGGTCAAGTATTTACTATAAATGAAATATATACATTCAGAGCATATGCAAGTGGTACAGTACGAGTTGCAACTACAGGTGGTTCCGCTAGTTCTGAAACAGCCAGTGTTGATGGTATTTTATTACATGATGTTAATGTTACATATGGTGATGAAGCAGGGGTATTGGTTATTGCAGGGTTCATAAATCTTGATAAAATTCCAGTTGAACCGGATGTTAATATTAGAGCTAAATTACCTGCAATTACATTTTTGAGAAACGAATAAGGGGGAATTAAATAGTGTTAAATTTAGATCAATTAATAACACCAGAAAGAATTGTAGGGTATTGGAATGATACCAATGCGGATCAGTCCAGATATCTTGGTGCGGCATTGTTTCCACCTGATAAACAAATTGGGTTAGAAATTAATATGATTACTGGTAGAGCGGGTTTACCAGTTATGCTAAAAGCAAGTCAGTTTGATGCATTACCTGCCTACAGAGAACGCATCAGCCTAAAAACAAGCAAAACAAAAATGCCGTTCTTCCGTGAACGTATGAAAATTGATGAAGAATTACGCCAGAAATTGATGATGTTTGCAGCGGCAGGCAATGCAGATTTACTTAAACCTTATATTGCACATATCATGGATGATACGGCAAATCTTATTAAGGGCGCGGACGTTGTAAAAGAACGTATGGTAATGCAACTTTTGGCTTCGGGTAGAATTGATATAGAATCTTCGGGTGTTCCACTTAGTTTCGATTATGCTTTAGAAAAACCACAAAAAGTTACGGCAAAAATTCCTTGGGCAGAGGCAGATTCTAAACCATTACAGGACGTAGATGGCTGGCTTAAGAAATTTGAAGTTAGATATGGTGTAAGACTTACTCGTGCTGTTATGTCTCTTGGGACATTTGCAATACTAAAATCTAATTTGTCGATTGCCCGTAATTTATATCCAGATGCAACAACAACAGAAGGATTACTTATTTCTGATTCTGATATAAAACAAATATTCCAATTAAAACTTGGGGTAGCTGTACAAGAATACCGTGAATTATATGCGCTAGAACCTGGTGGCGTGGGGCATAAATTTTATCCAGATGGCGTTGTAACATTTATTGTTTCTGGAACATTAGGTAATTGCATTTACGGTACTACACCAGAAGAAATGGATCTTATGACACACCAGACTAATGCAAACGTATCAATTGTTAATACTGGTGTAGCAGTAGTTACAGAAGTAATCAGTTTACCAGTTAACGTTGAAACAAGAGTATCACAGATTGTATTACCATCTTTCAATGTTGGTGGTGGTAACATCCTGATTGCAACTATACAGTAAAGTAGTTAGCTATGGAATATACTGTAGCGGTTGATACAACAGGACTAAAGTCAGATATAACTCTTATGAAAAGTCAGCTAGATACATATATAAAAAAGTGCCTAGTTGCCTCTTGTAAGTTAATTAAATCAGAAGCAAAGAAAAATCATTTCTTTAAGAGTCGTACTGGAACGCTTGAAAGAGCAATAAAGTATAAAGTAATAAGTCAGTTACAAACTGGTATTATTAGAATAGATAAGAAAGAAGCACCTTATGGTATATATGTTCATGAGGGAACTGGTATATATGGTCCGAAAGGTGCAAGGTATTCAATTGAACCAAGAAACGCAAAATGGTTAGCATTCTTTTGGGAAAGACAGGGAAGTTTTGTTTTTTCTAAAAAGGTTATGCATCCAGGAAGTGACGATGATCAATTCTTATATAATGCGCTAGAGGACAACATTAAAAACATTGATGATATATTTAAAGAGGGACTACATGAATTAATTAGGGGGGAAAGCAAATGAGGATATATTTTGATGTGTCAACCCTAGATGATAGTTTATTATCAAAATGGGTTACACAAAAAATAATTGAAGAAAGTAGTGAGTATGTTGAGTCATTTGCTGAAAGCCTTGGAGTACCCGCTAATCAAATTGTAGAACCGACACCATACAAGGTATCAAGGCAAGCAGAATTATTTGCTTATATGACAGCCGCTATGAAAAAGACAATGTTTAGTACGGGTAAAGATAATTCTGAGGATGCATTTGCGTTAAAGTACAAGATGTATCAGACACAATTAGATCAGTTTGAACAGTCTCTTACCGCAACTACATATACAACAGGAATTGCATCGCCAAAAAGACAGTTTCCAATGACTGTAAGAATGTATAGGAGATGATTTATTGAATAGAGTTCCTATACTAATGTGGCTTCCGTTATCTCAGCATTTATTAAATTATATCACAACATATACTGACAAACAAGGTAAACATGTATTTGAAGAAATATCAGATTACAGTTTATTTACAGCGAGGATTGGAAGTTTGGGAGATGCAAGAACATACCCATGTATGGAAATATTATTTGATAATGAAACAAAGGATGATCCACAGAAAGAAAATGAAGGTATAACATCACTTTGGCTAGATTTTTATACAAATACAGGTAGTGATTCACCAGAAGATAATTACATACAAGCATATCAAATGGTAAATGATTTAGCAAAGTTAACGTTGGTATGGCCTAGGAAATTAGTAATAGATGAGAAAATAGCCTCAAGTGTTGCCATTACCGGGGTATTATCTGACGGGGATACTGCAAGACCAGTATTTCAAATACGGGTTGTACTAGAGATACATTGGAAAAAGAGTAGAATATAGGGGGAATAAATTGATGGATTTTAAATTTGGTTTACAGATATTTGCGACCGCAACTGAGTCGTCTGCACCTGACCAGATGATGGGTGCTGGTAAATTATACTTCAAACGATTTATTGATGGAGTATATGATACAGGTAAAACTCATTTTATGGGCAATGCAGATGATATGACGGTAACAACAACTGTTACAACTGTACAAAAGAAAAGTTCTATGAATAAAGAACGTGTTACCATGAATAGTGTTAACACAGGTACAGAAGTAGTAGTAAACGCAACACTTACAGAATATGATGCAACAAATTTGGCACTTGGTTTATATGGTGAAGAAGCAATCCATACTCAGGTAGCGGGTACATTGACTAAGTCAATGGTTGTTTCACCAGATACAGTAATTGAGTTGCGTGATGCTAATGGTGATGCATACTATAACATAGCAGGTATTACTATTACACCTAATTCTGGTGGTACTCCAGCATCTATTGGAGTTTCCACAAAAGAAACGGCGTTAGCATCGACAGGTACAGTTACATCTAGCGGAACTTACACAGGAACGACATCTAAAACATATTACGCACAAGTAAAAGTTGCACCAACGGCCGCAGGTGATCTAAATGGTCTTGAAGTTGAATATGGTCTAAGTTCAATTGGCCCGTGGACTTCCGCAGGGGTAGTTAGTGCAACAGCCACGTCACATGCGTTTACGTTGGCCGAAGGTGTTACATTCACATTTGCAGTTACAACAGGTCAAACCTTTATTATAAATGAAATATATCAGGCTACAGCAACACCAGCACAGTCCGCACAGGCGTATGTTCTGGATACAGACTATGAATGCGATGAGCAGGATGCAAGGGCTGGTATGATAAGAATATTAAGTACATCAGCCACCGCCGCCGATACTCCAGTTACAATATCATTCACAGTTCCAGCAGGTGCATATCCAGCAATTAGTGGTGGCAGCGCAGGCGAAATTGAAGGATATATGAGATTCGTCGGTGATCCAAATGTTGGTCCGTCTCTCAGCGGAGAGTTCTGGAGGGTTAAATTAGTTCCAGATGGTGATACAAGTGGATTCATTGGTACAGATTTTGGTACTTACAAGATCAAAGGAACGTTGCTTGATGACAAAAAACATCATCGTGCATTCCCATACTACAAAACAGTAGATAATCGTTAATAAATGCCCTCCTCCAATTGAGGGGGGCTTTATTTTTTAATTAAAATATGAGAGGTTGATAAAATAAATGGTAGTAAAAAGTGTAAAAGATAATGATAATAGTGTTAAAGAAGCAGATTTATTATTTGCGGAAATAGAAGAATTAAAAATAAATGGAGAAAATATTGAGATTAAACAATTCTCCTGGAAGAAATCAGCAATAGCTTTAAAGGAACTTGGTAAAATTGCAATAAAGGTTACAGATAGTGCAGAAACGATTGCATTACTTATAAATAACTTCAATGAAGCCCAAACAAAAACAGCTCAATTTGTAGTAATTGCTAAGTCACTTGATTTACTAGATGAAGAATTAATTGATTGTATTGATAAGATTATGTCACTTGGTAGTGGACTTGATATTGAAACAATTGAAAATTTAAGTATGGATGACGGATTTGATTTAGCTAAAAAAATATATGAGGTAAATAAAAGTTTTTTCATGAAACGTTTCGGAAGTTTGATGAAGAACCCACCGAAACAAACCGAAAAAAAGAAGAAATAGTATTAACACCATATGAAATATTGCAGGTATTAATTGACCATGGTCATACAAAGGAAAGCGTGTTAAATGATTATACTTCGGAAGAAATAAGAATATTATATGAAAAATGTGTCAAAGGAGATACTAGACGAGATGCAAATTTCATTGAAAATGTTATGGCAGGTATTGGCGGTGCATTTGGTGGAGGAAAAGAAATTAAAAAACTTACAGATAAAATGAGAGAATAAAGGGGTGGTAGTATAAATGGCAGAAGAACTTAATGTCAAAATTAAAGCTGATTCAAAAAGCTTAATTGCTGAATTAGATAAAGTAGGTATTAAAGTTGATGAGATGTCCAAAAATAATGCCACCATTAAAATATCAACTAATTTTAAAGAAGTATTAGGTGAAATTGCATCAATAAGATCATCATTATCGAATTTAACATCAAAAAATTATAAGATAAATATATCAACAAATGCAAAAAATGTATTAGGTGAACTAAGTACATTAGGAAATGCAAGTATCAAAACACCTAAAGTATCTAATAATACAAAAGAAATAAGTGAAAAATATAAATCATTAAAATCAGATGTAATTGCAGCGGCAACCGCCGCAGACAAAGCATGGCAAGATGGTTCTGGATTTAAAGGTGCAAAGGCTCAATTTGAAGCGGCTACAAATGAATTAATAATATTTAAAAGGGCTTTAGGTAATTTATCAATAGGTTCAGAACGTGGGACATATGCAGGATTAGCTAGATCTGTTTCATCAAATGGACCATCTTATGATTCATTAATTGACAAGGTAAGAGATTTAAATAAAGAACAAGCTGAATTTAATAAACTTACTAAAATACCAACAATTAGTAGTTCAAAGACTTCGAGTGTAGCAGAGATTGCACCAAAAGTAAAAGTACCTTCAATGGGTACTGTATTTAATGGATTAAAGACGGAAGCAGTTTCAGCGGCCAATACTTTAGATGAAGCATTTAAAAGTGGTACAGGAATTGATATAGCTCGAAATAAATTAAACGCTGCATTAGATGCACTAGTTAATTTTAAACGTGCATCAGGATCATTTTCATTCGGGGCAGAAAAGAACATGTTTGCAAGCATGGTTCCAAGTATTAACCAGAGTGGTCAATCCTACGGTGTATTATTAAATAAAATTAATCAGGCTAGAACGTCACAAGAAAAATTGAACAATCTGATAAACCCAACAAAGCCGAAAACAACGAGTTCATCATCAAAGTCTGGTTCCGGTTCGGGGGTAGATAAGACACAGTCAATGCTTGACAAACTAAGTAATCCAGCTAATATATTTGCAAACATATCAAGAATGACAAAAGGTTTAGGATCAACAGGAGAAGTAATTGGTAGAACATTATTTGATTTAGATAAAATGCCAGGGGTTATTGGAGAAGCAGCAACAGCGGCAGGGACATTTGCAGCAGGATTTGCAATTGTTGGTCTTGCAGTATATGGTGTAGTAAGTGCTATTGAAACCGTTGCAGGATGGCTAGGTACAATTGGACAACTTGCATGGGAAGTAGTTAAACCAGGACTTGAATATAATGCAAATGTAGAACTGCTTACAAACGGTCTTGCAGGGGCATTAGCATCAATAGGACAGGTAGGAGATAAGCAAGTAGCATTTAATGATGCATTACTAATATCAGATGGTCTTGTTAGACAACTTGCATTAGATGCATTAAAAATAGGGGTAAAACCGGAGGAATTAACCGGAACATTTAGAAGCATAATCGAACCAGCTTTACAGTCCGGTATGAATATAGATCAGACACGTCAGATGTCGTCTGTATTAACATCCGTTGGTAAGGAAATGGGCTTAAATGGCGCGACCTTGACAAGAGATGCATCTGATATTATAATGGGACAGAACGCAGGAAGAACAAAACTTGGTAAACAGTTAGGAATAACAGATGCAGATATTGCAGCAGCTAAAGCATCGGCAGGTGGGCTGTTTGCATTTCTAGAAGACAGATTAAGCGGGTATGCAGAATCAAACAAGAATCTTCCTAATACCCTAGCAGGTGCATGGTCCCAATTTCAGGGTTATTTTACGCAAGCATCAGCATCCATAACAGAACAGTTTATGCCGGCTATTGTTATGGGAATACATTATGTGTCATTATTACTAGGCTCAATTCAACAGGTTGATGGAAAAGATACATTTGTTCCAAGTGAGGGCATGTTACAGTTTATTGATGCATTAGAAAGAATAGGATTATATCTTGCAAGTTGTATAGATTATTTAACAGCATATGCACAAAGTATTACGGGGACAGAAGATCCTTTAGACGCAGTTGTTAATTTAATTGAAGATATGATTGGGTTTGTTGTTCTAGCATCAACTTCAATGGTAACATTTGGAATTGGTTGTTATAAAGTATTTTCAACTATAGCAGATGTTATATTAGCACCGATTGCGATGTTTGAATCATTAGGTCATACAATTAGTGCCTGTATTGACTACACTCATGCATTTTGGGATGCACTTAATGGTAATACAGAAGGTAAAAATAACTTATTAGATTCAGCCAATACAAGTATGGACAAAGCAGCAAATTTAGCTAAGAATGGTTATCGTAATAATACCAATAATGATTTATTGAATGGTAAATATACTAGTGGCGGTATGGCGGGCCAGTTCAAAGCAATAATGGCTGACATAAATGCATCAAAAGGCGGCACAACGAAGAAATCATCCATTAATCCGAATGACATCACAAGTAGGTTTCCACCAGATGATTCAAAACAAAAGAAACAAGAAATAAAAGATTCTCAAAGAGCATTAAAAGAAGGATTGGCAATGCTCAAAGATAATCTAGCAGCACAGTTAGACGCATATAAAAGATCATTAGAAGCATTAGATATAAGATATTCAGAACATGATATATCATTACAAGACTATGCATCAAAACAATCTGAAATAACAGTTGCAGAATCGCAAGCTAGAATTGCTAGTACAAATGCACAATTAGATCTAGTATCAAAAACATTATATACAAACCCGGATCAAAAAGATGAAGCAATTAGAAATCTAAATGCCGATCTTGCAAAATATACCGTAGCATTACAAGATGCAACAACAGCTCAAGAAGGCGTTGCATCAATGATGAAAGCATATTCAGATCACGTTGCGGAAGTTAAAGATTCCATGAATGCACCAAATAAAACTGGTATGGTAGAAACCGGAAGACAGATACCAACAGGATCAACACCAGAAGAAGCGGCCGCATACAATGCATCACAAATAACGGGAGTTCCATTAGATAAGTTGATTGCAGTAGCACTGCAAGAATCTGGTATGCAGCAATATCAATCGAATGGGGAACTAACAACATCATCTGACCAAGCGCATTTTGGTGCAGGTCAAATTGGTGCAGGTGAGTTTCAGTCAATGTTACCAAATGGTAATATAAATGATGTATATGATAATTTATTGGCAACAGCAATGTACCTTAAAAAACAATATGAATCATTAACAACGCCTGATTGGGGTATGGCAATTGCAAAGTATAATACACCAAACGGTGGTAATCAAAGTTATGAAACAGCAGTATTAGCTCATTTAACAGAAGCAAATGATATATCAACTAAATTATTACAGTCTCCATTAATGAAGGAAAAAGTAAATGTTCCGGTAGTTGATACTGGAGAGGCAGTAACAAAAGCGGCAGATGCAATGGTTCAGCAGGGTGTAACATACGATCAGATTAAATGTGCTGAATTTGTAACTCAAAGTTGGGATGATGGATTACAGTTAACTAAGGCAATAAACGCATCAGGGCAAGAAACTGGAAATTGGAAAACACGGGTCCCTGATTTAGTTCAGACAGCTAAAAATCTTGGAGCATATGAAAGTGCTGGTTCAGGTTATCAACCATCAAAGGGTGATGCAATTGTAATTGGTAAGGATGAACATCACGTAGCAATGTCGACAGGTGGATTGGGATATGTTCATTCATCAGGGCGTGATGGCGGTTCAACTCCTGCTGATTACGGTAATAATTATCAACAGTCATGGCCGGATGTTTCTGGTTATATATCACTTAATAAATTAACTCAGGCAACAGGCGCAGCCAGTTCAATTCCAGCATTAAATTTACCAGTTGCGAAAACTAAGGAAGAACAGGCCATAAAGAAACGTATTGAAGAACTTGAAAAATCAAGTGACGATATGATGAAGAGTTACGGAGATATGTTTGGCGATGTCAGTTCCATTGAAAAGAAACAAGCAGTTGAAGCGGCCAGAAAATCAGTTCAACTATTTACATCACAGAATAGACCAGAGTTAGCATCTGAGTCATTAAAGGTTTTAGATTATAAACAAAGAGATTTATCATTATCGCAATCACAAAAATATGTTGAACTATCGTTACAAACAATAAATGATAGCGCAACGGATATGATGAACAAGATTGGTGCAGGTGTATATTCTGCAAGTGATGCCGTTAAGAAGTATTCTGATTATTTTAGTAAGGGTAACTATGGATTTGATTTAAAGCAGCAGATAGCAACACAAGAAAAAATAAGAGATGTTGCACAGCAAAATGGTCAACTAGACCAATACTGGAAAGCTGTAAAAGCAATAAAAGAATCTAAAGATGCATTAGATGCTATTGTAACTAATTTCAAAAAGGCTGTAACAGATAATGCTGATTATCAGAACAATGTAACAGAAAACACATATAGTATGACAACAGGGCAAAAAACGGAATCAAAAAAACAAACAGATTCTACAAAATATAATACATTAGCAGATATGGATAAATCCAGGCTTGTAGATTATTACAAATCATTTGACAGGGCAAACACATCCATTGAAAAAATGAAAATATTGTTTAATGATATATTCCCAACCGAAAAATTAATTAGAATGAATCAACTACTTGGGTATTTGCCAACAATATTAGAACAGGTTCGTCAATCATCAAAACAAGCATTTGAGGATGGGTTAAATTCATTTCTTACCGACGGAGTAAATAATGCCACGAGTCTTAGCGAGGCATTTAACAGTATGATAATATCAATACTTAAAAGTATTCAGAAAGTATTTGCAGATCAATTAACAAAAGACTGGATGAATATGTTATTCCCAACAAAGAAAACAAATGCGGTGGATGATAAATCAAAAACAACTTCTGATAACACAATCTTTGGTACTGCAAATGTAATGGAGGGACTAACAACTCCAAAAACAAATATAACTGATTATAACCCAATTTCTAGCACAAATAATACGGACTTTAACAATACATCAGGAAATTTAGACACATCAGCAACACAGGCAACAACTGTTATGCAATCATTAAACACTTCGGTATCAAGCGCCATGGATACAATAATGCAGGGAATATCAAGTGCATTAGCAACTGTAAGTTCTGCAACAAGTCAAATAGGAACAACTGCAAACAGTAGTACAACAAACAGTGGAACATCTTATACATTTTCAAATGCAGACTTATTGCATGCGGCCACAGGAGGATTTATAAGCGGAGCTGGAACAGGTACATCAGATAGTGTTCCTTCGATGTTATCTCATGGGGAGTTTGTTGTCAAAGCGGCCTCAGTTAAAAAAATGGGGTTGGGTTATTTAAACGCTTTAAATAATGGTGATTTATATAATATGCATATTCCAAGAGCACATTTTGCAACTGGAGGAATAGTTGGGGAAACAGCTTCACAGACTACTGCAAAAGGTATTACTTCCTTTGCAAAAAATATTGGGAGTAATGTAACGACAAATGCAAATCTTAATATTGCACTTGTAAAAAATCAGGATGAAGCAATAGAGCATTTCATGCGAAGTGGCCCTGGTCAAAAAGTAGTGGTAGATATAACGAGAAATAATAAAGGTGTAGTAAATAGGTTAATTAGATAATGTTGACAAATCCCCTTATTTGTAGTATAATATAGATAAGGGGAAATGGAGGGTATTAAAAATGACAATAAAAGAATATTTTACAAATGAAATATCAAAGGATTATGAACAAGATGAATTGGAACAACTTGACCTAAAAGAAGTATTAGATATGATCAAATATATTGAATTATCCGAACGGGTTGAAATGTATAAAAAAGTTCAGAATCTAGCTGAGGGAGTTTTACAAACAGTATCTTCAATGAGTATGGAAGATATAAAGAAAATGAGGGGGTGATAGTTTGAGTGACACAATTGTTTCAAGTTCAGCAAGTGCAACAAAGGTGACTGAACTTTTCAATGCTATAGATGCACTATTAACCGGGGATAAGTTTGCTTTGGCCAATCGGTGGACACGCGTATATACTAAAAATGGAAATATAACCGAGACAGTAGACGGAGTAACTACAACCATTAGTGTTGTTGATTCAGCACAAATGTCCGAAGTTATATATATGGGTGTTGGTGACGGGGCTGATAAGATATACATTGGAATGCGAATTATTATGTCAGCTATTGATGCAACATGGGGAACACTGGAGTTCAATGGATATGCGGGGTTTGATGCGGATTTAAACAGTTGGACAGATCAACCGGGTGCGATTAGCAAATTCCCATTAAACACTGGATTACCATCCTACCCAATTGCAAATAACACGACATTTACATACTGGATAACAGCAACAACAAAACGATTTATTGTTGTTACCAAATTAGCGACACAATATATGACGGGGTATTTCGGGTTTTTTACTCCTGTTGCGGTAGAAAAACAATTTCCATATCCATTAGTTTTAGCAGGAACAACATATGATAATACCGTGTCATGGGATAGTGGAAATGTGTCTTCAGTAACAGATCCGATATCAGCTGGATATAATGCGGGGGGTAGTTTTTCTACTACTATACCATCAGTAACATCAGCTTCACTTAAGACATCAATGAGATACCGGAAGGTAGACGGCACATGGGGGGCCGGATACAATAACAATGGTGCAAGTAAATTTGGTGAACTAAATGTGTGGCCCACCAATACAGAATCAACAGAGTTATATACGTGCTACAATTCAATAGATTCTGGTGTAACAAAAGACAGTCATTTACTAATTGACTTTTTCTTATCATCAAATTACCCACAGAACTTATTAGGAAAATTAGATGGTATTTTCTGGATAGGCGGTGCAAAGGATATTGCATCAGAAAATGTAGTAACAATAAATGATACCGATTATATTATATTTGCCAATATTCTAGCTCGTGGTGGTAATGATTATTATGCAGTAGAATGGGCGTGATAATGTGGCATATACATCAGGATCATTCACTGGAATATTGGATTTAAAAGCAGTATTAATATCATATTTAACAAATACAACAATCCACGGTGATGATGCGTGGGAATTAGTTGCAGATAATGGGTTTCCAAAAGGGACTTATTTTAAAGTAAAAGGTATAAATGAAGATGATCATTTTTATATAGGAATGATGTATAATGAGATAACTAGTGATACATATAAAAACTGGTTATATTCAGGAACAGTAATGCGGGATAAGGTTGCAAATAATATATTAGGAATTACCGACGATGTTGTTTGTACAAACACAAATAATAATATATACACATGGAATAAGCAAGTAATCAGCAATCCTGGACACTACTATCCATATGTATGGACACAAGAGCCAGTTTATCACAAGATAGTAGATACAAAATGTACAGCTAATATGTCTATTGTAAAAGAGTATGATGATGGTAGAGAGTATGGAAAAATATTATCATTTGGAGTATTTAAACAATTTGATGAAAATTTAAATTGGGATGAACAAGGTGGGGCATTAAATTATATAAAACATCCTATACCAATGATGAATTTTTTTAGATTACTTAGTGGAAATTTAAATCAGAAAATGGCAATAACGCCGCCAACAATGCCGGGGATAGGTTATCCATTACTATATACAAGTAATGTAAATGGTGTGTTTGATTACCCGGTATCAAAATATTGGATAGTAAAAGATAAATATAGTATTAATGTAATCGTTAAGAATGGTAAGTATTGGCGAACAATATGTGTTGGGATGTTACCTTGTTATGGAGAAGGAACATACCCGTTTCCTGCAATGCAAGTGGGCAGTTTGGGCCTAACAGCGAATGGGGTAAATTCACCGACAAGTGGTGATCCAGATCCGACAGTAGGTATATCGTTGGATTTGTCAGATGACGATGCAAGTTTTTGTAATTCTTTACCTATATTTCCTACTAGGGGTGTGAAGTCAAAATTTTGCCCAACTCAATGTGCCATAATGAATCCTGACGGAATATGGCAATTTCATGGTAATTTTGCACAACCTGCAAATATATTCAGATTTCGGATGTCTGGTAACAACCCTGTTTTTGCTTACCCATTATATCCACCAGAATTATATAGTCCAGATGAGGCCAGATTATACCCAACGGATATTGATCTATCAGAGTATGAAAACGGAAGAAACTATTCTGATATAACACCACACTCTGATACATTTCCAATGCGAGGGGTATATGACTACTCAAGAGAATTAACTAAGGTGATGCTAAACCAAAACTTAACAGTAGGAGAAGATGGTGGATCACCGGATAAGATTACATCAGTATCTAGTTATATACCAAGAATGTTTTATACAAATACTGAACCAATACAGTTTGGTGAAATAGATACAGAAGAGGGTAAAGTTCTTGTAATTCCAAATGTTTGGCAAGGTAGACTTTCATGGTATAAATATTATTTAAATACTGATGGAGCAACAATACCATATGATTTTTGGGCCAGAGAGGTATTAAAAACCAGTTATGAAAATATGACTTATACATATGGTAATAGACATCGTATGGCAATAAAATTAGAGGGGGATATATAAGTGGCAGTTGTTAAATATACAGGGGTAACAACCTCAAATGATTTAATGCAGAAGATATATGATTTTGCATTAGCGAATGCATGGACATCAGCTCAAGCACCAGTAGCTGATTTAGATATTATTAATAAACAGACATCAGACGGGAATAAATGTTGCATTGTTTCCCCAAATGGATCTACACATATTAATTTACGTAGTGCAAATGGGTATCAGATATTCAAAAGACAGAAACTAGGAGTAGACTTGTCAACTTGGTACACCATGCCAGCACATTTAGATGGTAATGGTAATTATGTAAATGCTCTACCAACGGCAGATAATAGGATATTTGGAGTTGGGTGTACTGCATCAAGTGCATATTCATCTGGTGCGGATAATTGGTTTGCACAGGCAGATGTTCCAAAGTACAAGACAACGGATAATACAGGAGATCCAGTTGGTGTTGGATTAGCTATGATTAGTGGGCTGTCCCATGATGTTTATTTAAATGCGATTACAACAAGCACAAATCCAGTAATTTTAGTATCAATTGTTACAAATGGTGTGTTTCAACATATGGCATTTGGTAATGTTAAAAAATCAGGAGTATGGACTGGAGGGGCATTTTTAAGTGCGACAGCTAATTCCTACACAATGACACCAGCAACACTGACTACTGGAACGGATATCCAGAAAGCCTTAAGTTTAGAACCAGAATTAATTCCAATATTTAGTACAACATCAAATGCATCAACATTTTTAAGAATTGATATGGATGATGCGCCTAGTAGAGGTTATATTATTTGGGCATCTAGTGGTGCAATTGTATCAGGAAATGCTATATGCTATACAGGTAAACAAATGGGTATGCCATTAAGAACCGTCGGGTTAACTGGAACATGGGTTCCAAAAGTTCCTCATTGGGGAAATTTTCAATCACAGACATCATCTGATCAGGGACGGAATGCCAATACACTTAACTGTGTTACAGTTGATCTATCATTGATGCTTAGTGTAATAAGAGATCCAGACGGATTGCGTGTATTTAGTCCGGTTGGTGTTATTCCAGATATATATTTTATATCAACATATAATATAGCACCAGCTAAAGCATATACAATAAATTATCCTGTTTCCGGGGAAATACACCAGGCATTACCTATGACACGCCGAGGGGGAATATTTGGATATGACGGTTTAGGAGTAAAGCAGGAATAGGGGGCAAAGTAGGATGACAGTATCATATGACGGAGTTTTATTAATGCCCACTATGAATATTATAGACTCAAAATCATTTGTAGCTGACAATATGGACACCGTAACCGGAACAAGAATATTGACTGCAGATTCACTCGGTTATTATTTGCCAATAACTTACTATGGGGACACCGTAACATTAGCAGAACGGGATGGATTAGAAGTACCTTTGGGGAGTATAAAATCTCCCTCATCTCCATTGGCACTAACAACAGGATATACATATGTGTTTAATATAGTTGAAAAGCAGTTCGTGGTTACAGATAACTTAGGAAATATAACAACAGCAGAGAATATACTAACATGGGGAGATTTAGATATAGAATTTGGTATATATGAATCTCATCAGTTTATAATGGTGTTAACCGGAGCACATACATATAGAACAATTTTCATGTATGCTCTGATGAGATATGAGACTTATCCAAGCTACACTCAGGGTATTATGTGGGGACAGTTTGATAGTTATATAAATAGTATATTTCATTGGGTGTTGCCGAGTGGCGCGTATTATGGTGAAGAGATCGCAGAACAAACATTACCAATTACAGGTACAGTTACCTTTGATGATATATTTAATACACTTATAAATGATGTTACTAGAATTGTGTATTCAACATTATATCCTAATATACTGTATTATGATACTACTAAAATAGTGGAAACCATTGCAGATGATCTAAAGGGAGAAATTATAGAATTTTCATATGGTATATTATTAGCATTAGTGACAAATTTATTATATCCAGCATTATTACCAATGCAAGCAACTGGTGAAACTATAAATAATAGACCAGTATATGAACCATGGATGATAATGTATATATTAAATTTATTAATATATAATATACCTGCAAACGGTGGAGATCCACCAGTAGGACCGCAACCAGATGCGGACAATAACCCGTATGTATTTTCACTGAGTCCAAGTTGGTAGGAGGTATAAAATGGCAGATGAAGATCAGATAGTTGAGAAATTTCAGTTTAAGACGGACATTATAACAGCCTTTGATGGTAGTGAGCAACGTAGTGCATTACGATCCATACCAAGACGATATCTGTCATATAAGTATACAAGTACCGCTGCGTGGGAAGCACAGTATTTGAGAATGCTCACATCAAATCAGCAAAATAGCGTTATGTATATACCAATGTGGCACAGGGCAACTGAACTACGCGAAGATATTGCGGTGGGGGCGTTCTATTTAAAAGTACCACCAAAAAGGTTATGGGGATTTAGAGGATCAAGTTCATGTTGGTTTTATTATGGGGACAGTAGTGCTTCATCAGGGGCATACTATGATATATTAGCATATAACCAAGACGGCAGTATTAGGGTTAAGAAATATATATCTTCTGTTAAAGAGGCCGGAAATATGGTACTTCCCGTTATGCAGGCAGTTGTACAGCCAGAAGACAGTATGGCGGCGATGTTTTCAAATGATACAAATATGACAATGAATTTTGAGATAATTGTTGATCCTACATTTCCATCAATACCTGCTTTCTATGATTATACTACTAATATATCATATACACCGGATAGGCCGACCTATACGATGGATGAAAAATATAATGCCTTAGAGATATTGAATATTGAACCAACATGGGGGGATGACATATCTTTAGGGCATACAAAAAATGCAGACAAACTGGATAATGAAACAGGTCCATTTTCATACTATGTAAAAAGTACCATAATATCTGAACATCGAAGTATGGATATTATGACAACACAGTTAGAGGAAGCAGATAATATAGAAAGATTCTTTTTTAGGGTTAAGGGGCAATTAATTCCGTTTTATGCACCAACATGGCTTAATGATCTAAATATAGATAAAGACATTGTAAATGGTTCTTCTTACATATCGGTTGAGTTCAGTCAGTATTATTTATATTACGCATCAAATAAAAACAGAAAGACAATTATAATATTTTTAGAAGATTATACAACAAGAATATATAATATTACAGCATATACAACATATACAGATATAGATGGCGTGGTGCATGGAAAATTATTGATGTCAGGATTAGATGAAAGTATAAATATTAATAATATAAAAATGGTTTCATATTTATGTCGTTACAGATTGACATCAGATGAACTTGAAGTAAAGTATAGTACAACAACAATTGCAAATGTAACTTTGGCAATGAAGGAGATATGATCAATGAGTAATTTGCAAACATATGAGTATTCGGAGTATGATGGAAACCCATTTGAGTGTTACAGATTTAGTTACAATGGTATAAATTATAATTATACATCAGCAGATCATGATATAACATTATCAGTAGATGGAGAACAAGAGGTATTCTATTCACAGTTTATTCAGCGGTCGTCAATAAAGCCAACCGGGATGGAAACGATAACGGTATATACAGAACTAAATAATAACGTTGCAATTTTATATCATGGTGCGCCGCCGGAACAGGGAAAAGTAAAATTATCGATATTTAGAATACATGGGTCAGATACGTCAGATATTGATACAATTATGCGAGGTAGAGTAAGTCAGGTAAAGTTTAGTGCGGTACAGGCAGAAATAACAGTTACAATTGAAAACTATCTGGAAAAAGAAGTTCCTCGTGGTAAGTTACAATATTATTGTAATAATGTTATTTATGATCATATATGTGGATTAACAGAAAGTAATTTTACAACAACTTGCAGAATATCAGATATAAAAGGATTAACATTATATTCAGATGACCTTAAACAATTTGATGATGATTATCTTATTGGTGGAATATTGAGGCTTGATTCTAACATAAGATGTGTGACGGCAAGCAAGAAAGTTGGATCAGTTACAGTTAAGTATCCTTTTGCAACATCAGCAATAACAGGTATATTTACAGTATCATTGGGATGTAATGGTCTATTTACAATGTGTGCGGAAAAGTTTCATAATACAGATAATTTTACGGGTGTATGTTATTGCCCTCCTACTGACAGCGTTAAGAATAAACTAGGTGGGGGACAGTACTGGATCGACAACTCAATGGTAATTAGAGATACAGATTGTGCAGTTGGGAAAATTAGCCTTTAATGTAAATATAAGGAAGTGATAATACTTGAATATAAATAATCTACTTGGATGGTCTTTATCCACACTTGCAATGGCATTTGTAAATAAGAGATCAACAGCAAGCAGTGAAGATCCATCTGATTTAAACGTTACAGAAGGGGCAACAAAGATAGGAAATAGTGTTCCAGTAGTATTTGGTAGGGCAATGATAAAAAGTCCTCTTGTAGCCTACTTTGGGGACTTCTCATCAAGGGCGTACACCGAAGAATATTCAGCACATTCTTCCTTTAATGCTAAAGCTTTAGTTTTTTCCTTAATAATTTCATATATTTCAAGTGTAATAACTGGACATTCAAATCCTGGTCAACCTGTATCCACTACTGGAGGGGTAGGGTCAACATCGGGTCCGGGAACAGTTAAAGATGATTTGACAGGTCCATTAATCAATGCATTGTTTACATGGTTATTATCATGGCTCATAAATGGAAGGATGCTGAAAACAACAATTCAAAAAGGATTTAAATATTATCTAGGTTATCAGTTTATGGTATGCTGGACAGGAGATAATATTGGCATTAAAAGTATATGGATGAATGCATATAGTACTGTCACAGAAGAATCAGATATGGCGGCAATATGGTCCAGCAGCGTTGCTACAAAGCCAAATAATCACGGGGGTGTAGTTGCCCACATTAACAAACCAGATCTGTTTGGTGGAGTTGATGAAGGTGGTGGATTTGTTGGTGATATGCGTATATATTTTGGTGATGAGTATCAAACAGCCGATCCGTGGATGATATCACAGATGAATGCAAGTTCAATTCAAACGTCATTACGGGGACTAACTCCACTATATAGAAAATTTCTTACAATAGTTGTACCAAAAGCATATATAGGGAAACAGTCATCCATACCAGAGACGTGGGTTGAAGTTGTAAATATCCCAAATAAATTAGGATTTGAAGCAATTGGGTTAGAGGCAAATCCGGCAGAAGTATTATATGATATTTATACAAATGCAGATTGGGCATTAAATGAAGATACAAATGATTTAGATATTGATTCATTGATGGCTCTTGGGCAAACATGCAAAGATGAGGAATTGGGAATATCTGGTCAAATAAATGATGTAATAAAATCGGCAGATTTAATTGATAAGATAATGACACATATAAATGGAGTAAAATACGTAGAACCAACTACAGGAAAACTAACATTTAAACTCATTAGAAATGACTATGATGTAAAAAGTTTACCCGTTGCAAATACTTCAAATTGTGTTTCGTGCGAATTTACAAGGTTGGATTGGTCTGAAACAGTATCAACAACTTCCATACAATTTACAGATTCAACAAATGACTATGAAAATAGCACTATTCCGTATAATGATCCAGCTAATATTAAAATAACGGATACGGTTTCAACAAAGAGTTATGAATATCCGTTCTTTACAGTTGTTAAAAATGTTGTTGCGGCGGCAGTAAGAGAACAGACATCAAATGGGTATCCACTTGCATCTGTAAATATAGAAGCAAATCGAACATTAAGTTACCTTAGAATTGGATCACCATTTTTACTCAATTGGGATATATATGGAGTAGCTAATATGGTTATGAGGACAACATCAGTTGAGTTGGGGGAATTAAATGCAAATTCAATAAAGATATCTGCAATTGAGGATGTATTTGGGTTTAACACACAATCATACACAACAGCAACAGGTAGTGGGTGGAATGAAATAATATTATACCCTACAGGAGTCTCTATATATGGATTTAAAGAATTACCATATGAATTAACAAAGAGTCGAAATACGTATGTATCAGCATTAGCTTCAAGACCAACTGCAATTACTACATTGTGGAATGTATGGAGAAAAGCACAAGGTTGGACTGAATTTACTACAACTAATCAAACATCTGTATGGTCAGCAATAGCAGAATTGCAAGTAGATGTATCTGATCATGCACCAAATTATTTCCTAAGAACTAATGCAGCAAGTCCTGTTCCAAGTGGACTAGCTGATACAGTATTAGAAGTAACTGAAATGGGAAATGGTAATGTAATTGAAAGATTAATTAATGCATATGATTATTTAGATCCTGCAAATTATGTTAATTCAGAGGATATTTATGCATTTTCTACATTGGTTCAAATTGATGATGAAATAATGTTATGTCGTGGTATTAGTATTCTACCAAATGGTAATTATAAATTATATTCCATTATCAGAGGAGCATGCGATACTGTAAAAACATCTCATAATAAAAATTCTTTAGTATTTTTCTTGAGATCTGATTATATGAGAAATGTTACAGGAGAAACATATGTATGTAAAAATGGATTATACACAACTGAACAGTATAATATAACGACTGCAAGTGTAAACGAAACAGAGGATTTTGACAATACAAAAATTGTTACAATTGAAACTACCGATAGATCAAATAGACCAAGTCCACCAAAAACATTGCTAATAAAAGCATATCCTAGTTCATATGCAATAGTACAGACAAAAACCCTAGTTGCAGATGGATTAACAGGAGTTGGAGAAGACGATTCAACAATATCAGATGATTATACTACATATTCACCTTATTTAGATGTTGTAGATTATGGATATACTGGTGGGCTATATGAAAATGTTTCAAGAGGATCTACATATGGATTTGTATTGGTAATGGAGGCACAGGATAAATTTACTGAACAGTATGCAAAAGAATCAAATCAGGAAATTGAAAGTGGCTGTAATTATTTAGTTAGATTGTCAACTAGTAATAAAACACTTGACTTTTACACAGATATAGGGTATAATATAACTAGGGACATTTTAAATAATATGAAATCATTTCAAGTTTTGCCGGATAGTTTGAAAATAAACAATAGTACACGAATGACATATAATACTGTAAATGATAACTACCCAATTAAAAGCTATCAGGCATTTAGCTATACATGGACACAGAGATGTTCCGATTTTCCAACAGCAATGGATGAACCAATTAATATCAAAGTATACACAAATAGAAATGGTATTATATCATTATTCGCACAAGAAACAAATATAAAAATGCAACCACCATCCATTGTTGGAATATTTACGGAGGAAGAATATCAGGCAGGTAATATATCAACATATATAAATTCATACGGAACTGCGGATAAGTTATTTTTACCCCCTGGTGATTATTCATCATCTGAAATATTAGTAAATTATTCAGATGAACCAATGTTTATTATCGGTAGCAGAGTTGTGGATCATACTGCTAATTCTATTATGGATAAAGACGGTAACTCGTGGATACCACAGAGATATTTTATATCAAATCGAATAATAGATGTAAATGCGGTGCATACGGATTTAGTTGAATTGTCATTACCAAATGGAACTATTTTGCAGTCATATTTTAATCCAGATAAAAGTAAAATAACGGTTTACTATAAAATAGTTAATGGTGGTATGCAGAGCATTGGTACAGTATTACCGTAATAAGGAGTGAATTAATTGACAACAACACCAAATTTAGGTTTAACGTTATTAGAATCGTCCGATTTAACGCTCAGAGAAAAGTTAAATACAATGATGGATGATATCGATACAAATGCATTACCAGTAGCACATGCATCAACAAATGCACATTTTAAATTGTGGCAATCAGGTACTTCATATTCACTAAAAGATATTGTAAGAACAACTGCAATACCACTTTGGGGAGTATGGAGATGTACAACAGCAGGTACAAGTGGAACTGTTGAACCAACAGGATCAATTGAAGGAACAACATTTACAGATGGAACAGTGGTATGGAAACTTTCAGCAGTTGGTGCAGATGCAATTAGAATACATAATGATTTACAGGGTAGGGGTGCAGCTGATACACACCCTACTTCTGCCATCACAGGATTAGATGTAGCATTAGCAAATACAATTGGGAAAGATGACTATACAGAATCAGGAATTATAACCTATCCAACGGTTACAGATAATGGAAATGGAACAATAACATTTGCAGGGGGAGTATTTAATTTTTATGCGGATGGTGAAGCCGCATTACCGTTGGCAAGCTATACAGGAGTAGCACAGACAGTAACACCAGTTAATAATTCAACTAACTACATATGTGCAAGATTAACTGGAACAACACCTAATATAGTAATGGAATATTATTTAGCTAATAAAGTTGATATAACTTATCAAGATATTATCCCTGTATTATCAATATTTAGGCAGGGTAACTTTATAAGCAAATTACCTTGGAATGATACGGCAAAAGGGACAGCATCAAAAGAATTAAAGAGATTAACTGACACAGATAGATTTTCTCGTGAAAGTGGATTGGGTATATCAGAAGTTACAGGAAGATTAATACAGATTGGTTTGGGAGTTGTATGGTTTGCATTAACACCAATAAGTTTAGCTGAATTACTATCATCGACAGCACCAACATGGCAGTTTTATCATTCAAGTTCAAATTGGGTGTATACAGCGGTAACGCAGTATAATAATACTCAATACGATAATGGAACAGCACTGGCAACATTAGATGCTGGTAAGTACAATGTAAATTGGATTTATCGAGATATTGGAACAGATCAGATTTATCTTGTATTAGGAAGTGCAGAATATACAAAAGCACAAGCAGAATCATCAATACCGCCAAATGTATTACCATCGTTAATATCATCTCAAGCATTATTAATTGGACGAATAATTGTGCTAAATGGGGCGACAACAGCCTATAAAGTACAGAGTGCATTTGATATTGCATTCCCAAATGGTGGGGTAGATACTGCAAATGATATAACAATTACAGATGCAGGAAGTTATTTTGCAGGAACAAATGTTGAAGATGCTCTACAAGAAGTTGGGGCAGATAAACATACTCATGCAAATAAAACTGAATTAGACAAAATTGGGGAAGATACAAATGGTAATCTTACATATGATAATAAAACAATAGTTGGTGGAGCATCGACGTGGGCAATAAATACACCATATGTTTTATATCAACTGGTTACATACGATAATAAATTATATAAATGCACAACAGCACATACAAGTGGAACTACATTTACATTATCAGATTGGCAAGAATTAACAATCGGGTATATCGGAAATTGGCAACCAACAAGATATTATAGTCAATATGAAATAACAATAAATGGAAATAGTATTATAAGATGTATGATAGCACATACAAGTGGAACATCATATGACATTACAGAATCAGCATATTGGAATGTCATTGCAAGTCGAGGAGCAATTGTTGCATTATGGCAACCAAATACGAGTTATTCAAAAGACGAGGCAGTAATTTATAATGATGTTATATATTTAGCTAATTCAACACATATTAGTGGATCAACATTTGTTGGAGATATGGTCATTGGTTCAGAAAAATGGAGGACAATAAATACATCAACAACAGTTGGAGATTGGAAACAAGTAACAGAAACAAATATTGCAGCAGGAACATTAGTAAATATAACTGTAAATAATACATTGACATTTATATCACCACCAGTTGAAGTACTAAAATATATTGCAGGAGCACAAGGACAGGTTGTTACAGAATTTACATTTGTTGCCGGAGATGGAGCAAGTTTTACAGTTGATGGGGTAAGTGGTGAAACATCCCCGTATGTTACATTTGATGGTACAGCACACCTAAATAATATCTATAATTATCAAATGGTTTTAAATTCAGCATGGACAGGAACGGGACAATGTAGTATAGACAGTAACATTGATGATACAATATTTAAAAGGGTTGAAGTAGGAGTTGAGATATAGATGTCAGGAATAGATAAATATGTAAGAACAATGTTACATTTTGATACAGATTTTACGGATGAAAGTAGTATAATTTGGACAGGTGTAGGAACTCCAACCGTCTCAACCGCACAGAGTAAATTTGGAGGAAAATCACTATTGCTTAATGGCACTAGTCAGTATTTAGCAACTCCATCTTTTACTGGATTTGACTTCGGCACAGCGGATTTTACAATAGACTGGTGGGAGTATAGAACAGATTCAGGCACCAAAGGTGTATTTGCTAACAGCTCAATTACATCCGCTGGCTACCCTTTTTATGTGGGGCAATCAAATGGTTCAAATGTGATTTATTATTTATCAAGTAATAATTCAAGTTGGGATATAGCCAATGGCGTAACAATGGGAACAATAATTTTAAATGCCTGGACACATTATGCACTTGTTCGTTCAGGAACATCAATAAAGTCCTATCAAAATGGGGTATTAAAAAGTACTACTGCTTCATCATCAGCGATAGCAAGTTCTATTGGAACGGCAACTCTAGGTGGTCTAATGGTGTCAACCTCGTCATTCACTCAAGGATTTGCAGGCTACATTGATGAATTTAGAATATCAAAAGGGGTAGCACGATGGGCTGCTGCTTTCACACCACCAACTTTAGCATATTCGTATGAAAAATATTTTTTAGCTAAGTTAACAGCAGGAAATTATCAATCAATAAAAAGTGGTGCGTGGGTAGATTTAGGGATACCTGCGGATGATACAGCATTAATAGCATTAATGCAAGCAAGCGGCACATATTATCCACCAAAACAATCAAGTTTAGAAGCAATTGCAACGGGGGTGAATAGACCAAAAAGAGTATGTTGGCAAGATACAGCAGGGGAAACACGACCAACAATACAATTAACAACAGTTCCGCAGGATAAAATTGCAGTACCTAAAAATTTAATAAGCATGTACACATTTAATGATATAGTATCTGCTAGTGCGACAACTACAATATCAGATCATAATAAAACAGCAGTATTATTACATTTTGATAATGATACAGCAGTATTAGATTCTACAAAAGATATAATCCCAACTGGAACAACTTTAATAACTGGAACGAATAGTGTCGTTCCAGTTAAAGATATTACTGGTGTCAAAAACAAGACCTTTAGCATAACAAACAAATCAATACTAATAAATGATTGTACTAAAACTGATACAACCGGTAGTTTTACATTAAAAATTTCTGAGTATTTAACAGGAGCTGGAACAACTGGAGCTGCAGTACTTTTTATAAATTCTAATCCAGTACAATGGTGTGGATTATTATTTGGATATAAAGATGCTAATGGAAATAGATATTTAGATGTATCTAATAGTGGAACAGCTTGGAATGAAGTTAGTGCAATAATACCAACAACATTAAATGTATGGGTTCGATGGGAAATAGACTATGATGTTACTACAAAAAAACTATATCTATTTAGAGAAGGTATTTTGTTAAACACATGGACACTTTCAGTTGGAATATATTATAATCCTGCTGGTGGTTCTGAATTTAATGCTTGGTCTGCTCCAGGTACTATACAAGGTATGATTGCAGATTTTGATTTTATAAAAGGAACATGTACTCATACAACAGCTTATACACCAGATGCAATTAGTTCAACAGTAGTTAATAAAACATTTATTGCAGGGCTTACAGATGCTAATAGTAAATTTGGTAATGCAATGTATTTAGATGGTAGTTCATATTTAAGTTTACCTAACTATACATTGGATACGACAAAAGATTTTACAATATCTTTAAACACATTATTAACATCATGCCCATCAGGAAGTGGAATGCTTAGTTTAAATGGATCTTATGCGTATGATGCTGGAATACTTTTTGGATATAGTGATAGTACTAATTTTAAATTATTTGTTTCTAGTGTTGCATCAACAACTGCATGGGATATGATAAATTCATATAATATATGTACAATTGCATCTATATTAAATATATTGGTTAATTGGGAAATAGATTATAAAGATGCAACTAAAACTCTTTATATATTTAAAAATGGAGTTTTAGTTAATTCATGGATACTTCCGGCAAGAATATATTATGGTAATTTTGGAGGCAGTGCTATAGGATTCCGAGGCGGTTCTACTCCTTATCAAACAGGTTATTTTGATGAGATTTTAGTGTTAGAAGGTCAGTGTCTACATACGTCTAATTTCACAATACCAACAGCGGTATATACAGATAATTATCCACTTCGGGCAGCAATAAAGATGATATTATCATTAGATTTAATAAACTATAAGACATTTAATTTTACAACTCTAGCATGGGAAACAATAGATCCAACAGATTTAACCGCAGTAAAAACAAATGGAATATCAGCATCATTATTATCAACAATAACCGAGGCACAGTGGAATAGTTTTATAGGTACAGCAGCAGGAGTAGGAATAGGGTTTTTATTATCAGAAAATTATTCAGCAGATCAATGTTTATTAGATACATTAGCACTAACAGTTAATATGAAAGGTAATTGGTCAAAGGCAATACATGTTACCGATTATACATATGGTTATACTAATAATAATGTCTTGAGTGTAACACTAGTAACAGCAGGATCATTCAAGATAAATTATAATTCTGGCAAGTCAAACTAAGCATAGGTGGTGAGATTAAATTGGTAATAGATGTAACATTACTGGTACAATTAATAACAATAGTAGGGGCAATTGTTGCAGTTGCCCTTGCCTATGCAAAAGCATGGATAGTAAGACCATTCAATATTATATTGCAAGGACTTACAAATAAACTAGACCAATCTATAAATTCATTAGTTTTGACAATATCAAAATTAACGGATAGCGTAGATGGTATAAGGGAAATGCAAAAGGATTTGCTAGTTAGGCAGACAAGGAGTGACGAAAAAATAGAAGCATTAACACATAGGGTACACCAGATAGAAAGGGAGCATGAAAAGCATGAGTAAGTTAGTTTATAGCAGAGACAATGACGTTATTACATATTACAGGGATGATGGGAGTAATTATCCCTACCCTTGTCACCATGATTTTGTAGCAGGAGAAAATGAAAATGGTGAACCAAGGGCTACATTGCCCAACGGGGAATATACAGCAACAGCAGAACCTTATCCGGCAGAAAATTCTAGGGCATATGGAACATTCTATATTGATACGGGTGATCCAAGAGGTAGAGTTGTTCATGGTGGTGGTTCAGGTTGTGCAGATCCATTTGCACCAAAACAAGGTTGGCGGCCCACATATGGGTGTCTTCGTATGCAGAATGTTGATGGGGAAGAATTAAGTAGACTTATTATAGAAGATGGTAATGGAGTACCATTTACAGTGGAGGATTGATGGTATGAAAATTTGTATTAATGCCGGGCATGCACCTGATGGTAATCCAGATCCGGGGGCATGTAATGAATCGTTAGGAGTAAGAGAATCAGATATTTCATTAAGTATAAGTTATCTTGTTAAAAAGTATCTACAAAATGTCGGGTATGAAATAAATCTGATACAATCCGATAGTTTACAAGAAATATGTGATACAGCAAATTATTGGGGAGCAGATTTATTTATATCTATCCATTGCAATAGTGCAGATTCAAAAGAAGCAAATGGCACAGAAGTGTGGGCATATGCTATGTCAGAACAAAGTCATAAGATAGCACAAGCTATTGATACACAGATTGTAACTGCCTTAAATACAACTGATAGAGGGGTTAAAAAAGCTATACCCGGGGTAAATGGGTTGTATGTATTAACACATACAAATATGATTGCATGTTTGGTAGAAACTGCTTTTATATCTAATGATAAAGATGCTCAACTTTTAATAAATAAGCAAGATGATTTTGCAAGAGCAATAGCAAGAGGAGTAACAGATTATGAAATTTGATGACATTAGTATAATTGATTTGATTGTTGTAGTTGGTTTAGTAGCATCGCTTATTATTACTTTATACGTCGGTGATGGCAGTACTGCAAATGTTATAATTTCAGGACTTTTGGGATACCTTGGAGCAAAACATACAAATGTAAATAAACCTGTTGACAAACCAGATAAGGATGTGGTATAATAAATGAGTGAAAGGATTATAGGATTTTCAGGTGGTACAACATTATTAGATAAGGCAATTCAGTATGTTAGTGGTGCAATTGGGGAAGATGTTACCCATGTATTTACCATTGTTGATGGCCGACCATTTGAAGCAATGGGAACCAATAAAGACAATAAACCGTATCCAGGGGCGTGGTTTAAACCCATACATAAGTATGATAATGTTCCAGAAATAAAATATATTAAAGTAGAAATACCTGATGCAGATGCGTATGATAGTCTGGCATATGAAGAATTAGATGGAAGATTTTATGGATTTACAGATTGTGTTTCAACCGCGATAAAGATATTAACGGGCGAAAATATATTAATTGATGGCATGAAAACGGTAATGTGTGCAGAAACAATAGCACTAATGTGTAGAGCTGGTGGGTTAAATGTTTGTAGTGATTTAGAACCAGACCAGATTGCACCAATAGTTTTATATAGAGAATTAATAAATAACTTTGGTGGTATAGATATTACCGAAGAATATACAAAAGAGGAAGATGCATAAATGAGTACAGAAACAGATCAAGTTAAGCAAGCAGTAGAAGCGGTTGCATTAAGTTGGGCAACAATGACAGTATCACAGAAGAAAGACGATCTTACAGCGACATTGAACGCTGAAATTGCTGCAACAAAAAGTACATGGGTAAAGATTAGAGATAAAGGTTATATTGTACTGTTAGGTTTTGCTAATGATGCATTACTTAATAAGATTAACAGTTGGGTTTCGTAAGATCCGGGAGGTAGAGAAATCTACTTCCTTTTTTATTTGACATTTTTATATATTTATATTATAATGATATTAGGGAGGAATTAAATGATTACAGCAAAATATGGTAAACCAGTTAAACTAGAATCAATTCAAAGTGTTTACCTATTATTCCCATATAATATCAAAATTGTAGAGGTAATCCGAAGAATACAGAATAGATATTATAATACCATTAAAAAAGAATGGGAAATTGATGCTAGTAAATTAAAGTGGTTACAAGATGAATTGCCAAATATTGAATTTAAGATCGTTGGGAAAGAGAGAAAATCGCGCAAGAAAAAAGTAAAAGTAGTTAAAGAAGTATTAGCAGCAATGCCAAGTGAGATAAAAACCAAGTTATATGATTATCAGGTTGATGGGTTTAATCATGGGATGACACATGCAAAGTTTTTACTGGCAGATCAACCCGGTTTGGGAAAAAGTCTACAGCTGATCGCGATAGCGTTAGCAAGGCAGCAAGAATTTAAACATTGCCTAATAATATGTGGTATAGGCTCATTGATGTGGAACTGGTATAATGAAATAAAAGATCATACAGGCATTAAATCAACGGTACTTGGATCAAGGAAGAACCGAAAAGGCATATGGAATATCAAGGGCAATAAGGATAAATTAGATGATTTAAAGATTGCAGATAAATACTTTTTAATCACAAATGTCGATACGCTACAAAATAAACCGCTTGTGGAACAGTTAAAGAAAATGATTGACAAAGATATAATTGGTATGGTAATATTTGATGAGATACACAAGTTATCAAGTCCAACATCGTTATCAGCAAGGGCATTACTTAGATTATCACCAATGTATGCAGTACCAGTAACAGGAACACCATTAATGAACTCCCCATTATCATTATACCTGATATTAAAGTGGGTTGGGGCAGAGACAGGAAATTATGGGGACTTTAAAAGAGAGTATGCAGATTGGGGTGGTTACGGTGGGCATTCTGTAATTAGATATAAGAATATGGATCTACTGCAGAAAAAGTTAGATTCAGTGCAGTTAAGACGACTCAAATCCAAGGTATTAAATTTACCGCCTAGGATTGAGAAAACAGAATATGTGGAAATGACAGGTCCGCAAAAGAAGTTATATGCAGATGTTATGGATGAGGTAATGGCAAATATAGATAAAATAGAACTAAATCCAAATCCACTTACAATGCTAATTAGATTAAGACAGGTTACAGCAGATACATCAATATTATCATCAACAATTAAGGAAGCACCAAAGTTTGATAGAGCAGAGGAAATAATAGAAGAATTGGTTGCAAATGGTGAAAAAGTAATTATTGTTTCAAACTGGACCACAATTACAGATATTGCAGAAAGACGATTTAAAAGATGGAACCCCGCAGTAATTACGGGTAAAGTAAAAAACAGAATGGAGCAAAAAAATCGGTTTATGACTGATTCAAAATGTAAGGTATTAATTGGAACTACCGATTGTATGGGAGTTGGGTTAACATTGACAGCAGCAAGCACCATAATATTTTTAGATTTACCATATACATATGCAAGTTATAGTCAAGCAGCGGATAGAATACATAGAATAGGAACTAAATCAACTTGTTATATTATTTCACTAGTATGCAGAAATTCAATTGATGAGAGAATACAAGAATTAGTATTAAAGAAGAAATATATGTCAGATACAATAGTTGATAAAGAACATGATATAAACAGTAAAGAAGTATTAAAATATTTATTAAGTTAGGGGGATAAAATAATGAATAGGTCAGATAGGAAAATATTAGAAAATATGCTTATACAAGAGACGGCAAAATTTAAATTATACCAGTTGGTAAGATACAACTTTAAGGGAATTAATGACTCAAAAGAGATTTATTATAAGAATCAGATGCTTGACAGTCAATCAAAATATCATATATTACAGGAGGCAATGTACAATTTAGGTATTCCAGAGGAATTGCTAATAAAAATGGTCGATAAAGGTCTTGCAAAGGGGATTAAATATTTTAATAATTATCCAAATCCAACATTAAGATAAGTAAAGGAGTAATAATATGGATTTATTTCATAGATATAATAGTTATGACTATGTAAAATGTGGGGTAAGAAATTGTACATGCTTTCTTGAGGCTTATGATAGCAAAACAAAGAAAGAATCAAGACGGAAATCTCGGACGCGCCTAAAAATAGAGGATCTTAAAATATTTAAAGAAGTTATAGACAAATAAAAGGAGAATAATAAAAATGAAATATAAGATTGTAGCAGTAGACTTTGATGGCACTTTATGTGAAGAGACATTCCCGGAAATTGGAACACCGAATTATGTAGCATTATACACCATGATAAAATTTAGGAAGAACGGCGGTAAGGTTATATTATGGACTTGCAGAACAGACCAATATTTACTAGATGCAATAAACTTTTGTTATGAACACGGCCTACAATTTGATGCTGTGAATAGAAATGATCCCGATCATTTAAAAGAGTGGTTAAAGGCCCATCCAGATTCATCAACTAGTCCAAAACCATATGCAGATATGTACATTGACGATAAGGGAAACACAGAATTAAACTGGACGAAAATTAGGAAGGAGTTGTTAAAATGAAAATTGTAAAAGAATCAAAGTTTGATATTGGGAGCCATGTAAATGTCAAAGATATTACAGGTGAAATAATTGGTGCAACAGTTACAGATGTATATTATGATGAAGATTCACAGCTTTTTATGTACGGTATTGCAAACTATAGACCACCACTTTACCCGGAATATATGCTTACGAAGTATAAATAATTAATATTAAAAGAAATGAGGAATGTGAATGACACAGATGAATAGATTATATTTATTTATCACAACGCTTGTAGTGGGTATTTTATTGACTGGTATGGTTACTTATATGTTACATGTAGAAATAGTGCTTAAAACGCAATCTGAGACGATTGAGTGCATATATAAGGACCAAAAAGAACTTGACAATAATGGTAAAGAAGTTTATAATAAATATATGGAATTAAATAATGAAATTATTACAACAAAGGAAAGATTGGATGAAGTCAGCAGAGGAAAATTGGAAATGGATAGTAATCAAACGTGGGATAGAAGGGAAATGTTGGTATCATACTATACCGCATCCACAGAAGAATGTGGGAACAGCAGGGGGGTTACCGCAAGTGGAGAAATTGCTACTGTCGGGACAACGGTAGCAATGGGCAATAACATTCCATTCGGGACTAAAGTTAGGATTGATGGGCATATTTTTATTGTTCAGGATAGGGGTAATTATATAAATGATGATAAAATTGATGTATTAGTTGGAACAACCGAGGAGGCATTTTCACGGGGTATTCAGCATAAGACAGTGTATATTTTACAATAGGGGGATAATATTGGGACAAGATTTAAGTAATATGGTTTTTGGTGAATTAACCGTACAGCATATTGATAATGATAGACTATACCATTGGGTATGTAGGTGCTCATGTGGAAGTATTAAGAGTGTGCGTGGAACTAGTTTAATATCGAAGCACACAAAGTCATGTGGTTGCCTAGGGAGAATGACAGGGTATAAGCATGGTATGCGGAAAACACCAGAATATAAAACATGGCAGGGATTAAAGGATAGGTGCAGTAACAAAAATAACCCATCGTATAATAGCTATGGGGGTAGAGGAATAAAAGTATGTGACAGGTGGCTACATTCATTTGAGAACTTCTATACTGATTTAGGGAGTAAACCGTCAAAAAAATATTCTATTGATAGAATAGATGTAAATGGTGATTATTCACCGGAAAATTGCAAGTGGGCAACCCCAAAAGAACAGGCAAATAACCGAAGAACTAACATATATATTGATTTTAATGGATTACATTTAACTATCGCGGAATGGGCAAGATATTTGGGAATAGCTGTGAATGTGCTACATGCAAGAATTAGGAGGGGGGATTTGCCCCCAAATTTATTCAGAAAAGTTAATCATACAACAAAAGCAATTATAAGAAGAGGGGAATAAATATGGAATTTAGTACAGGAGATAAAGTAAAATTTATTGATAAAGATGATTATGAATATGATGATTTAAAGGATGAAGTTCTTACAGTAGTTGATATTAAAAGTTATCCCGGCGGCAATTTAGAACTTTTAGTTGAAAATGAAGAATATTATTTTCAGGAATCATTAAATCAGTTTGAATTAATAGAAAGAGAGGGGGAATATTAAAATGGCAAAAACAACATTATTACGAGCATGCAGCCGTATGAGTTTAGAAATTGGCAAGAAATGGTTTACATTTGAAGCACAGGAAGAAATAAGCCTCACCGCAAAGGATAATGTAGAAGAGGAAAAAGCAAAACTGTGGGAAAGAACAAATCTTACAGTTGATGAACAGGTGAATGATGCAGTTGAAATGGTAAATAATCCACCAGAAGGAGAGGCAGAAAAGTGAGTGATTTTAAAGAATTAGATGGTTATATTAAAAAAATAGACAGTGGAGTTGATTTAACAGATAATGAACTAGAGGATTTTCAAAGTTATTCAATGGAGGATATTGATGGTGAGCAACACAGATGGACACAAGATGTGGAATCAATTATTGAATGTGATGGAAGATTATTTAGTTTGATATGGAGTCAAGGATTAACAGAACAATGTGAATCATTTTATTGTGATCAGCCGATTGAAATTAAAAAAGTTGAAACTAAGAAAACAATTACCGTGATTGATTATGTACCAATTGGGGATGAAAAATAATGTATGAAGTGGGAGATTATGTAATTGTTAAATCAAGATCGTTAATGGCAGAAATAGTGGAAGACAATGATGATGATCCATTGGCCTTAAAATGGATAGATGAAATGTTTGAATATTGCGGACATACCTTTAAAATAGATGAAGTTTGGCACACAAATGGTCTGAAAAGATTTAGTTTGAAAGCAACGGATAGGTTTTTGTCGGTGGATTCATATACTTTTTGTGCTGAGTGGGTTGTAGTAGTTCCACTTAAACCAAAAGAAGATATTGAAATACTTTATCTAAAGGATATATTAAGCAATTATGATTGTGTAAAATCAAACCAAATGGCAGTAATGGATAAAATTCAAACTCTACAATCAGAATTAAATAATATTAATTTGGAATTAGATGGAATTAGGAGTAAATCGTATAAAATTTTATCTTGACAAATACAAGATATTGTGGTATAATTATATATACAGAGGAGGTACAACAATATATGGCACTATTTGGTAAGGAAGCCAATATAAAAAAGTATTATAAGGTTTTATCATTATATGATATGAATCAAGTAGCATTTCCAGAAAGTTTAGCTCTTCAATCAGCATTAGATGAATATTTGAAAAACAGAAAAGAACAACGTAACATGCCAAGTAAGATATCATGGCAGAAGAATTTAGATCTATTAAAGAAGTTACCAACAGAGGAACAAATGGTATTACAAGTAAATAAGGCAATATTACATGGTTGGAGAGCAGTTGCATTTGAGGATATGAAAATTGATAATAATGTAGTAAAGAGATCAACAAAGAAGTCCAAAGAAGTTGCATTATCAGAAATGAAAAGAAATGAGGAATTTTAATGGTTATTATTGGTGAAGATGAAGTATTTGACAGTGAAACAAACAACAGGGTGTTTATTTCAGACCGGACAGTATACTTTACAAACCCATATATTAGAGAAAATAGACAGACTGGCAGAATTAAGATTATGGGGTTGACTGCCGGAGATAATGCAAAAGAAATATTGAAACAGTATGCAAACAAAATGGACTCAGCGAGGGTGGTAAAATAGTATATGGATTTTAACGAATATCAAAAATTAGCAATGAGAACAGCAGGTAAAGCAGATCTTGCATGCGCAGGTTTAGGCTTAACGGGGGAAGCAGGAGAAGTTGCAGATATAATTAAAAAGCATTTATATCACGGACATAAATTAGATGTAGATGCAATCAAGAAAGAAATTGGTGATTGTTGCTGGTATGCCGCACTAACATGTGAAATATTAGGGATTGACTTTAATGAGATTGCTCAGATAAATATTGATAAATTAAAAAAACGTTACCCAGATGGATTTAGTGAAGAAGCAAGCATTAACAGAAAGGAATAACATGGAAATATATAAAAATATAAACACAGGTAAAATGTGTTATGTATTCAGTTATGAAAAAGAAGTACCAAAAGTATTTACAAAATTAGTTGAATTAGAATTAATTGATGTAGATAATTCAGTAAATGAGATTATTAAAGGCAATAATCCAAAGTCAAATTATATTTGTATTGAAATGAAAAATAATGCAAAAGCGGAATCGTATAAAATTGATAAAGAAAGTTTGAAGTTTAGCTATGAGTATATTAGAGAATGCAAAAGTAGAGAATGCTTATTGGATTCATTACCGTGCAAGAAAGAATTTCATAAGAATATAAGTCAATGTGCATTATGTAAAGATTATGGAAAGATATTAAGGGTATGATTAATTATACATATCCGGTTGTGACAACGGGAGTAACACTGACAGAATTACCGGACAAAATTTCACTATTTATTGAGATGGGACAATGTTATAATAACTGTAAAGGATGTCATTCAGACCATTTAAGGTGTGGTGTGGCGGATAAAACAAGTTTACAAAGCATAGTATATACGGTCCATAACGAAATATATAAAGGTGCTAATGCAGTTATTATTATGGGTGGTACAAATAATGGTGGAATTACAGAAACAACTTTAGTTGCGTTATTAAAAAGTGTAAAAGAAACATGTTGTTGTGTTGGGCTATACAGTGGATTAGACAAATTAGAAGATCACAAAATGTATATACCATACTTAGATTATCTGAAAATTGGAAGTTATAAAGAGGATATAGGTGGTCTTGCAACAAAAGGTACAAATCAGATACTATATAAAATTACAGAAGGTAAACTTGAAGATATTACAGGGTGTTTACAGAGGGGTTAGGGGATAAATTGTATAAATTAACAGATAAGCAAATTAATGAAAAGTGTCAATTCATTTCAAGCTATATTAAGGCTACAAATGCTGCAACAGGTAGTGAGATTGATGCTAATTCTAATATAATTAATAAGACCATTGCAACAATTGAATCAGAATTGTATAAAGTTGATATGACACAGGTTAATATGAGACTTGTGTGTGATAAGATATCAGAAATGTATGGGACTGAATTGGCAAATCAGTATATAAAAGATTTAGAATCACATGTAATTTATGCGCATGATGCAAGTTCATTAAGACCATATTGTGCCTCAATTACATTATATCCATTTTTATTAGAAGGAACAAAATGTCTTGGTGGAGTATCAAAAGCACCAAAAAATTTACAAAGTTTTTGCGGATCATTTGTAAATCTTATTTATCAAGTAACATCAGATTATGCCGGAGCAATTGCAACAGTAGAATTTTTACATTACTTTGATTATTTTGCACGTAAGGAATATGGGGAACGGTATCTAACAGAGCACCGTAGCGAAGTAATTCAAGAGTTACAGGGCGTGGTGTACGCGTTAAATCAGCCCGCAAGTGCAAGAGGTAATCAATCTTGCTTCTGGAACATATCAATATTTGATAAACCATATATGGCAGAAATGTTTAAAGGATTCTTTTATCCAGATGGAACAACCGTAAATTTAGAAAGTACAAGAGACCTACAAGAGGTATTCATGAGCTGGTTTAGGCATGAGCGCGAAAAAGAACTATTGACATTTCCAGTAGTTACAGCTAGTATGTTAACTAGTGATTCAGGATTTGTTGATACAAAGTTTATGGAATTTTGCAGTAGTGAAATGAGCCTAGGAAATTCATTCTTTGTATATATGTCAGATAGTGTTGATAGCTTGAGTTCATGCTGCCGATTACAGAACAAATTAGCAGATAATACGTTTAGTTATACATTAGGTGCAGGTGGTGTTGTAACGGGTTCAGCACAGGTAATTACATTAAATATGAATAGGATTGTTCAGACAAATGTTGACTTAGATGAAATTCAGAGCCGTGTGCATAAGTATTTATTAGCACATAAAGCATTATATGTAGAATATATTAAAAATGGATTGTTACCATCATTTACGGCAGGATTTATGGATATTGACAAGCAGTTTTTGACAATTGGTATTAATGGATTTGTTGAGGCGGCTGAATACTTAGGAATGACAATATCAAACAATGATACATACAAAACTTGGGCAGGTAAGGTTTTAAACCAATTGTCAATGAATAATAAGAAAGCACTGGAAGAAACGGGGTGTAGATTCAATTGTGAACAAGTTCCGGCAGAAGCATTAGGGGTTAAAAATGCAAATTGGGATAAAGCAGATGGATTAAAGGTAAATAGAGATTGTTATAATTCATACTTCTATTTATCAGAGGATGAAAATACCAGTATATTAGATAAGATTAAATTACATGGTAATGAGATTACACAATACTTGGATGGTGGATCAGCATTACATTTAGCATTAGGTCAGACAATTTCATATAAGCAAGCAAAAGATCTATTTGAACTATGCCGAGTTAATGGCGTACCATATTGGACCATAAATGTTAAATTTAGTGTATGTAACAAATGTGGTTATATTGATTCAAATACTGAAAAATACTGCATAAAATGTGGTAGTGATGATATTGATTATGCAACACGTGTAATTGGGTATTTGAAACGAATCAAGAATTTCAGTGAAGCGAGACAGCGTGAGGCTGAGAGAAGGTTTTATATTTGACGTTAGAAACAATTGCAACTAAATATAATATGAAAACAAATCCAGATATTAATCATGTGCAAGTGATCATTGACAAATTAAATAAGAATGATGGATTTTGTCCCTGCTTGCCAAATAGGAATGAAGATACTATTTGCCCTTGTAGATATATGAGGGAATTGCAAGCATGCAGATGCGGATTATATGTAAGATAAATTTAAAAGATGGGGATTAATTTCTTCATCTTTTTATTTTTATATATTGACATATATTGCAGACGGTGGTATACTGATATTATAGATGAGGGGGGAACGAAAATGGTATTAAACCAAACACTGACAGCAGATAAAAAGGTATTATGGTATATAAGAGCAACAGATGGTAAATGGGGCAATAAGTGTTTTGAAGATTATACAGAATGTGATTATCAAGTATTACCTGTGTATAAAGAAAATAAACTATGGGAAGACACAATGAAGATTAAATGGATCGCAAGGGGGTGTACACCAGAAACTGCTTTACTAACTGATACTAATAACCTAGAATATAGCATGGCTTTACCAGATCTACAACATATGCTAAAAAGGGCAGTAATAGATGAGGGATCAATTACAGGTGTATGGATGTATATAAAAAGAGGAAAGAATATAGGAATTAAATATTTAGAGGTGGCAAAATAATGTCGATAGAAATGATAATGTATAATTCTTTTATCATCCATAATTATGCAAGATTAAAATATAGATTAGTAGGGAGTATCGATTAATGAATATTATTGAACCGTCAGCAAAGTTATTACTGGATATGAGTGGTAAGGAAATGTTAGAAAAGATTGAACGTGCAGCAAGACTTTGTTATAAATCAGAAGATAAGATTCAAGAGGGCAGTGCTGAAAAGATGGTCAGAGGATTAATTAAAAGCGGACACTGTTATGATGGAGATACAGAGATACTGACTGAGCAGGGATTTATTAAATTTAGTGACTATAAAGGACAGTATAAGGTTGCAACAGTTAATCAAAATGGGTCATTTAATGGGTTTGAAATGCCAAATAATCTGATAGGTTACAATTATACTGGTAAGATGTATGACTATTCTGGTTCATTGGGTTATATGACAACAGCAGGTCATAATATGTTTGGAACAGTTAGAAGTATCTCTAGTGACGCAACAAATTATAACTACAAATTATTTAAAAATGATGAGATTGAATATAAACAAGATAATGGGAATAAATTAACGAATGGTGAACGAAAGTTCTATACACCTACAGCCTGTAGAATACCGGAAGATATAGATTGTTGGTGGGAATTAGTGGGATTTTGGATAGGAGACGGTAGTCGTCTGAATGGGAATAGATTAGAATTTCATTTAAAAAAGAAACGTAAAATAGATTATCTGATTAATTTAGCCACCAATTTAGGAATTATCTATAGCATTAAAAAAGGTAACAGAATAACTTTGACTATGAAAAATATTGGTAATGAATTTAATAGTAGGTATGTAAGGGATAAAGAGAAATTCTTACCACATATGGAGGACCCAATTAAAATTAAATCGATCATTAAGGGATTATTCAATGCTGATGGTAACAAGTCTAATTGGAGCAAAAATATAGGAACAACTTCTTCTTATGTTGCTGAGTGGTTAGTTAATCATGGTAGTTTAGCAGGATATACTTTATATATAGGGGATGTGACTAAACTAGACAATATTCATTGGAAACCACTTTATAGAGTAAGAATAAAAGCCAATAATTCTATAATTGTAAATGACACGCGGAAACCAGATAGTAAAGTAGTAATAATTAATGTAGATAACCTGCCAGTTTATTGTGTACAAGTATCCACTGGTATAATTATTGTTAGGGGTAAAAACAAAATACCATCTTTATGCGGAAATTGTGCAATGATTGAACATGCCGTATTTTCAGCAGATATTGTGTGTGATCGTGGCATTTCACATGAAATTGTAAGGCACAGACTATTCTCATTTGCACAGAGCAGCACAAGATATTGTAATTATTCAAAAGGTAAATTTGGAAGTGAGATTACAGTTATTAAACCATCAGGATTAAAGTCACCAGAAGATTCAGATGTAGCACAGGATTTAAACTTGTATCTTGCAAATAAAGCATGGGAATTTGCAATGAGACAGTCAGAAAATGCATATATGGAATTATTGGAAAGCGGAATGAGTACAGATATTGCAAGATCAGTATTACCAACATGTTTAGCAACGGAAATATTTGTAACAGGCAATGTAAGAGAGTGGCAACATTTCTTTAAACTAAGAACCGATTCGCATGCACATCCAGATATGCAGATTATTGCAAAGGATCTGTTAGGGCAATGCCAAGAAAGTATTCCAATATTATTTGACGATTTTAGGTGAGAAAATGGATATTAATAATGTAGATAAAGTAGAAGAATTGACTAGGCAATTTAACGCGTGGAAAGATATTATTAAACCACTTAGTAATGAGATAAAAAATGTAATAAAATGTCAGGTTTTATATGATGAGTTTAAAGTAGACAAGTATAAGCATGCCGTATTTAATGAAATACACACAACTGTAGAACTTGATGAAGAATGCAACGAAGCTATTCGTCCCATATTATTAGAAATATTTAAAAGAAGATTGCAGAATGTTGAAGAACAGTTAAAACAGTTATGAGCAGGTGATGAATTGGAATATGAATTTAAGTATATAGATAAGGGTTGTCCATTTTATGGAAATTGCAAAGATAACTGCACATTTACATGCACAAGATATATGGAGATAGATTATCTTATGAAGACATCAAATATACCTAAAGCACGACAAGGTGTAAATAAGTTAACACCAATGGATTGTGATTATGATGCATTTGTGCAACTCGCCAATATAAAAAAAGATATTGTAAATTTTGTATCAAATGGTAACTTTTTATATTTATATGGGGAGAACGTTGGTTCGGGGAAGTCGGTTTGGAGTATAAAGTTAATGCAAGCATATTTGGCATGTTGTCATTATGGAAATGGATTTAAGTCAAGGGCGTGGTTTGAATATGTACCAACATTACTATTATCATTAAAGGATTTTTATAATGTAGAAAAGAAACAAGAGATCATGACAAATTTAAGAGAAAGAGAACTTGTTGTGTTAGATGATATTGGTGCGTGTGAGCAGTCAAAATATGATGATACAGGAATATCAAGTATTGTGGATCACAGATATTCAAATGGTTTAAGTACAATCTTTACAGGAAATCTGCCACCAGATATATTAGATAGTAAAATAGATGTCAGGGTAAGCGATCGTGTACAAAGTGGTTATGTATTAGAATTAAAGGGTGTTGGCATGCGTGGCAAGGGATCAGTTTATAAGGCAGGTGGTGCAACGTGATCTCATCAGTACAGTTTATAAATAAAGTACTATTATCAAAAAATATCAATATGATTATTGACAATGCAATTACGTCAGAATATATGATTGGGTACGAAACTGAGTTTAACAGTATTATAAGTCATTATAAGCAGTATAAAGTTGTAATGGATAAAGAAACATTCATTGATAAGTTTCCAAATTGGAAGTTTATTGATGTGAGAGAACCAGATGTCGCATTAATTGATAGGCTACGAGAGGAACATTTATACACAGAAACAGTACAGGTCATTCAGCAATCAGCAAATCTGTTGACTACAAATGCAAATGAGGCTGTGTCATACCTTCTACAAACTGCTAAAACATTAACACCTGCATATTCTATTACAGGAATAGATATTGCTCACCACAACCAATCTAGGCTTGATTCATGGAAAGCAAAACATAATGGTGAAATTTGGTCAGTTGCAAGTGGGTTTCCTGAATTAGATAAATTGACATATGGTTGGTTAAAAGGTGAAGAACTAATTGTGCTGCTTGCTAGAAGTGGCGTAGGTAAATCTCAAATATTAGTAAAAACAGCTGTAACCGCATGGCAGAATGGGGAAACCGTTGGATTTATTAGTCCAGAAATGTCAGCTAATTCAATTGGGTATAGATTTGATACAGTTGTTGGAAGTTTTTCAAATACAGCTTTAATTACAGGTACAGAGGTAGAGGGGTATGAAGATTACCTTAAAAATGTAACAAAGATTAGTGAAAAGGAATTTAATGTAGCAATACCAAATGATTTTGGCGATACCATAACAGTAAGCAAATTGAGGCAGTATATAATAACTCACCATTTGACATTTTTATGTATTGATGGTATTTCATATTTGGAAGATGAAAGATATGCAAGAGGAGATAATAAATCAACAACACTAGCAAATATCAGTAGAGATTTATTTAATCTGTCGTTAGAATTTAAAATTCCTATATTGACAGTTGTGCAGTCAAATCGTAATGGAACAAAGCAGAAAGATGGAGTAGTTGGGGAAGTAACACTTGAAAATATCAGAGATTCAGATGGTATTGCATATAGTGCAACAAGGGTTATTTCAATTCGTCAGTGTGGTCCGGCATTAGAATTAGGACTACAGAAAAACAGATACGGTAAATCAGGATCAAAAGTATTATATACATGGGATATTGATCATGCTATTTTTACATGGATACCAACAATTGAAGAAATACCGGATCAGGAAGTAAAGGAAATTCAAAAAGAAAACTTTGGAAGTGTATTTTAGGGGAGGAAATAGGGATGTGGTATCACGTCAGAAGAGAGTTTACAGGTAAGAAACCAACTATAAAACCATCAATACCAAAGGCGGCCGAAGAGTATAATTGGTGTAGATCAGAAGAGGGTGATATTCCTAGAATATGTGTGTCGGATACAGTACTTAATTGCTTGAGAGGTATTATGGGAATAGAAAAACCAGCAATGGATGATTTTAAGAAGTATTTTCACGAAAACCCTTATTTGTATTTTACAGAGGAAGTTCCATATATACCTCCAAACTGTTCGGATTTTCGAGAAAATAGTGAACATTGGTTTATTACTCCAACTAAATTTATTTATTTAGGAAGGGTTGATATGTATAAACTATTTAAATATAGTAAAATATGTCTAACGGTAGAGGAAAAAATAAAATTTATTCATTCAAATAAGTATATTTTACATCCAGAAAGGATTAAAAGTAACATAGTAACAGATATGATGAGGGGGAAAATTAATGACAACAGATGTAACAAAAGCATCTCATGATTTATATGCAGCCATGAAAAGGTGTACAAACAGTGAAGAAGTAAAGAGTTTAACATTAGCTATTGCATTATTGAATTCATTGGTGTATGATGTAGAAAGATGCCCGATATGTAATGGTGAGATGTCAGCAGAGTGGAGTGCAAACTATGGAAGCATTGTAGACAATATATATTTTAGTTATTGCAAAAGTTGTGAATATGTAAAGGCACATTTTTAAGGGTGAGTAAATGGGAAAACATAAACCATGGTTAACACGGAGAAGAAGGATGTTAGAATTTGCAGTTAAAAGCTACAACACTAAAAATGAAGTCGCAGTATTTGATGAAGAGATTGAAGAAGTTGCAAAGTTTAAGCAATTAAAGGAATTTTTAGAAGGTGTAAGCGATACAAGATTCATAAAATGCCCATTCTGCAAATCGGAAAATATCATTGAGGGTTGCTGTGATGCGGTAGCCTTTTATGGCAAGGAAGATGTGTACAGAGGTAAAATTGAGGATATAATTGTAACAAGATGTGATGATTGTGGGTATACAAACGTACATATAAAGGGGGATTAGATATGTTTTACAAATGTATAAGACAGTTTAGGATGCCAAGGTATGAAGAATATATGTGGTACACCATCTTAAGAGGTTCAATTTGGGAATATTGTGGGTACACCGGTAAGGAAGATATATCAGGATTACTGCGATTGCAAAATGGAAATGATTATATTGAATTACCTCGTAGTGGATTGGTAGCAAATTTTAGAAAATTTATACCATACAAGGAGATGTTTTAATGCTAGTTAAAGTAATCATATCATTAAATGAACCAATTGAATTTGAAATGAACGTACCGGAATTAGAGAATCAGGGCAGAGGGTATTTTGACCATGCTGTCCAAATGAGTGCAGAGGAAGCAGTATTGGGAATGGTTAAAATTAAATGGGAAGAGATTAAATGATCAAGGTATCAAACCATCCATTGCTTGAATCAGAAATGACAATTATAAAAGAGTTGAAGCGGCAAGTTAATATGGATAACCCCTTACTATTATTTAGAGATATAAAATCAAGTGGGGATAACATCATGGTAACTTGCCCTTACCACAAAAATGGTCAAGAGCGTCATCCAAGTGCGGGAATTTTAACAAGGGATATCATGAGAAGTAATGAACCCGTATTAGCTGGAACATTTAATTGTCAAACATGTAAGACAACAAAGAGTTTTGAAGAATTAGTATCCAATTGTTTTGGCTATGACGATATGGGAATGTTTGGTAAGAAGTGGCTTTTAGAAACGTTCCTCACAATTGCCGTAGACGATAGAAAGCCTATAGACTTATGCAATCTATCACGCAATGTAGAAAAAACTAGTACAGACAGCGTGAGTGAGGTAGAATTGGATTCATACCGTTTTACACATCCATATATGTATGAAAGAAGGTTAAATGATGAAACCATTGAAAGATTTGATGTTGGGTATGATAAATCATTCAAATTAGTTGAAGATGGGAACGAAATTGAATGCATAACATTTCCTGTCCGAGATAAAACTGGAAAGGTATTATTTATTGCAAGAAGAGCAATTGATAAAAAGATGTTTAATTATCCAGTTGGGGTAGAAAAACCATTATATGGAATTTATGAATTGAGTCAATTAGAGGAATATCCAAATGAGGTTTATATTTGTGAAAGTATTATAAATGCATTGACAATTTGGAGTTATGGTAAATATGCAGTAGCATTAAATGGAACAGGCAATAAAGCACAGTGTGAACAATTAAAACAACTACCTGTAAGGAAATATATTATAGCATTAGATAATGACACAGCAGGACATAAAGGAAAAGACAGAATTACAAAAGCATTGATAAACTGTAAGTTGATAAATTATGTTAGTGTTCCCGAAGGTAGAGATATAAATGATTTAGAAAAAGAAGAGTTTGAAAAATTAATTAAATATTTTTGTTGACTTTTGTTGTGTATCGTGATATTATATAACAAAAGGAAGGAGATAATAAAAATGAATAAATTGAATAAACTTATGGACCAGAAGGTGTTAATTGAAAAGTTAGCACAATTAAATAAAGAGTATCCAGAACTTGAAGTAATACCAATGTTTCCAAGTGAACAAGACTCCCATGGGGAACTCAGAGGAGAAATAGCAGCAGTATATATAGATAAGTATTTTACAAAGGATGGGACAATTTATTTTAGGCACGATGATTGGGATGAATTATTAGATAGTCTTATATGGGATATTGATAATTTTGATAAGCTTGATGAAGATGAACAAGCCAAAGAAATAACAAGATGTGAACAGATTATTTGTAAATATCCATGGAAATCGTGTGTTGCACTTTCAATTAATACGTATAAGGAGATTAGAAAATGAATAATCAAACAGAAAAATATATTGTTTTAAAACCACTTGCAGAAAGATTTAGTAAGATTGCAAATGAGATTGATGATGATACAATAAGATCAATAATTAAAGATGAACTTAGAGAACAAGTTAGGAATGCAATTGATTTTGGTCCGCTATCAGTATATATTGAAGAATACGTTGACGATAACGAGGATGAAATTAAAAGGCTAATTAGGGATAGCATACAACAACATTTTAAAATTGGAGGTAGATATTAATGAAAGAACTTATTATATTGAGTAGTGATTGTTCTCTAAAGGGAAAAACGCTTATTGGTGTACATTTTCCACATATTTATGATACATATTCTGGATTGCCGGAAGGAAATTCAATTTCATATATTGTGGTAGAGGACAATGAAAAAAATGTATGTATTTATCCAATGTACATTACAATAGACCATTCAGAAGATGATAACGACATAGAAAATGAACCAGTTGATAGAGATGAATTTCTACAGTCTTTGACTAACAGGGATGCAAAAAAGGCATTTATGGCAATTACAGGTTTTTGTGAAGATGAGTACAAAATTTTAGTACGTGAAGAATTAGAAAAAGTACGTAGTAATAAGGAATTAAAACAGAAAGATTATGATATTCAGTGGTATAAAAATATGCGAAGCAATATTGAATTTCTTAAAAACAAGTATCCAGACGTGGAATGGGAGGATGAATAAATGAGAAATTTAGTGAGCATTCAAAGAGTACTAGATATTCAGCCAATTGAAGGGGCAGATAAAATTGAAGTGGCAACAATTCTTGGTTGGCATGTAGTTGTATTAAAAGATCAATTCAAAGTGGGTGATGATGTTGTATATGCAGAAGTAGATACAATTATGCCAGACAAACCAGAGTTTGAGTTTTTAAAGAACAGCCAAGGCAATATGCAAAGGATTAGAACAATTAGACTTCGGAAACAAATTAGTCAAGGGATTGTGTTTCCAGACAGTATTCTACCGCCGGGGGAATATATGGAAGATCAAGATGTAACTGAAATAATTGGTGCAACAAAATATGAACCAAAATTACCTGCTAATTTAAGAGGCGAAGCAAAAGGGTTATTTCCAGAATGGATTCCAAAAAGTGATGAAACCCGAGTACAAAATTTGCAGCGACTATTAAATGATAACAAGGGTGTAAGATGTTATGTTACCGAAAAATTAGATGGAACAAGTTTTACATGTTATCTTAAAGATGGTGTATTTGGAGTATGCAGTAGAAATATTGATTTAAAAGAAACAGAAAATAATTTATACTGGAATATCGCGAGATTACTTGATTTCGAAGATAAATTATGGAGTGTACATGATGTATTACCAAATATTATGCTGCAGGGGGAATTAATTGGGGAGGGCATTCAAAAAAATAAATATGATGTTAAAGGGTATAGCATCAGATTCTTCAACGTATTTAATATTGACACACAAGAATACCTGCAGTATCAACAATTTGTATCACTTATGGATAAACTTAGATTAAGGACAGTGCCTATTTTAGAGGATCAGTATTTACTATCAAATGATATTGACAGTATTGTGAAAATGGCAACAGGAAAATCAGCATTACGTGATATTCAACGTGAAGGACTTGTAATTAGACCTATTACCTACACCTGTGCTAATAATCGGTATGATCGAATCAGTTTCAAGGCAATCAATCCTGAGTTTTTATTAAAATATAAAGATTCATAAAAACAGTTGACAAAGTAGTTTTAAAATGGTATTATATAAGAGTAGAGAAAAGGAGGAAATAAAATGATCTATAAACGTAAAGAGGAACTTGTAAGTACATTCCAGTATGATGGTGATCTACGTGGTAAGAATGGGTATTATGTACCTGATTGGGCAGTTCAACTGCATGAATTAGGACAATTATATTATGATAAAGGTACAGATGGAAGAGAACCATGTGAGCTATTTTTTGAAAATAGTAACGGATTATATCATGTGGCAGTGAATGATTATATTGTAAAAGATAATGAAGGAAATATTTCAGTAGTACCAGCGGAAAAATTCAAAGAAAAATATGAAAAGGTGGTAAAACATTGAAAACATTTAAAGTTTATTTTGAAATGGAAAGTTCATGGGAAAGTGTTGAAATTGATGCAGAGTCAGAAGATGATGCAGAAGATAAGTTTAATAGTATGTGTGCAGATGATATCATGGACAGAGCAGGTGTTGTTACAGAATTTAGCATAGATGAAGTGGAAGAGGTAAAATAACATATGAAAGAAGCAGAAGCATTAGAGCTACAAAAGACATTAAATCTAGTTGCAGAATCGCAGATTAAGGACTTAGAAGAACATCAGATTAAAATTTTTAATCAGCCAAATCTTAAAAATCGCAAAGCATATAGGGCCGGATATTAAGATGCGATGAGCAATTGCATTAACTACATTAAGAAATCATTAATTAACTCATATGATAAAAAGAAAAAGGATGATGAAAATGAAAACAATGGTAAATAAACCATACGTAATGATCAAACAGGTATTCGCAAAAATGGCAAAAGAAAACAGAATGAAACGGCTGAAAGCACCAGCGCACAGAAAAGGGGATAAATAATAATGGCTAGAATTAATATTGGACAATATCAGGCATATCAAGAAGCAAGAGAAGCAAACGACGGTGCAGAACGTACACCAGTTAAGTTTTATCCATATTTTTCACTAAAAAAATCAAATGAAACCGCACGAGTTAGATTATTATCTGCTACAGTGGATGATGTTGATGCATATTTCATTCATAAAGTGCCATGTGAGAACAAAAAAGGTGTTAAATATTGGAAAGAAGTAAATTGTCTAAATGAGGACGGCAGACACGTCGATGATTGCCCATTTTGTAAAGAATATAATCACCTTAAAGGCGAAGATGGAAAATCGGATAGTCGACATAGACACGCAAAGGTATTCTTAAAATTAGTTAATATTAATACCAATCAGTATGAGTATTTTGAACGCGGTATGGGTTGGGTAAAAGATGAATTAAGTCCATATGCAAAACGTAATTTACCTTTATATGGTAAAGTAATTGAAATTGAACGTATTGGATCTGATTTGCAGACTACATACAAATTATATGCATGTGATTCAGATGAAAATGGAACACCTTACCCACCGGTAACAAAAGAAGATATTGAAGCACTTTTAGTACAATATGAAGTACCTGAAATTTTAGGAACAACATTGATGGATGCAAGTGCAGACCAAATGAATTGTTATATCGAGCAGGGATTTTTGCCATTTAATTCAATTCCGTCTGCAACAGTAGCACCGAGTACAGAAGTTAAATCAGAACCGACCAAACAACCAATTGCAGCAACACCACCAGCAACGGCAGTTGAACCTCCATCTAAAGCACCTGAACAACCGCCTGTACAAACAAAAGTACAACCAAGACACAGACCAACTCCAAAGGTAGACTTTTAAAGTTTGAGTCTATTTAGTGTTAAGATCCCTACAAGAGCCAATAGTTCGAGTAGGGATTCTTTACTATTAAGCAAGACGTCAGATATTGAGAGTATGGGTGCAAAGGTAAGACTAAAGGGTGGAAATTCACTAATTGATAAGATAGCCGGAATTAAAGCTATGGTAGAAAGCAGTCTTGCGGAGTATAAAGCAAAGTATTATGTAATTAGAGATGCAAATGAATTATTTGAATATATAGATAGAGCGACAAAAGATGAAATAATCGCAATGGATACAGAAACAAGCGGATTAGATGTATTCAAAGATGTTATTGCAGGAATAAGTTTATATTCACCTTCACAAGTTGCTTGCTATATTCCAATAAATCATGTATCATATATTACAGGAGCAAAAGTAGATAATCAAATATCTATTAAAGATATAAAAAAGGCTATGCAAATGATTGTTGATTTAAATATTAAAATTATTTGGCATAATTACATGTTTGATAGAAGAGTAATTAAACATCAAGTAGGAGTTATTTTACCATGTTATTGGGATACATATATTGCATCGAGATTGTTAAATGAAAATGAAGATGAACATGGGTTAAAATTTTTACATAACAAATATATATTAAATGGTAAAGCAGACATATTCAAGTTTGGCGAATTATTTGATGGTATCCCATTTCCAATGTTACCAATTGAAACAGGCTATCCATACGCGGCACATGATGCTGAAATGACATTTGAATTATTTGGATTTCAACTTCCATATCTTACAAAGGGAACACCAGAATGTATTAAACAAAAGCTGGACAGGGTTTGTGATATATTCTATAATATTGAAATACCAGTATTAACACCAACAGCAGAAATGATGGACAGAGGGATAGAATTAGACTTAGCAAGGGCATATGAATTAAAGATTAAATATGATAATATTGGTAAGAAATACCATGAAGAATATTTAAGATGCTGCGCGGAATTAGAACCAGAAATTAAAATGTATCAATGCCAGACAAAGCACAACAATATTGAATATCCACCAAATCCAGCAAGCCCACAGCAATTGGCTACAATGTTTTATGATGTTCTTAAAGTATTAAAGCCAGTCCGGGATAAAAAGACAAAGAAAATGACAAGACCAACGGGTGTGGAAGTATTAGAAACAATACCAGAAATACCAATTGCAAAGGCTATTTTAAATATTAGAGGAATTAGCAAATTAATTGGAACATATATAGATCCACTAATTGAAAATGCTAAAGCAGGTGACGGACGAATACATGGTAATTACAATACGGTAGGTGCTGACTGCATTACGGGGGAAAGTCTAGTAATTACCTCTAAGGGGTATGAGGAAATATCGGATATAGTTGGCAATGTGGAGGATAATACCTTTAAATCAACGGACACTATAATTGTGAATAAGGATTGTGAGTATGAAGTAGCATCAAAGGTTATAAAATTTAGTAGTATAGATACGATTAAAATAACTACAAGAATGGGAATTACAATTGAGGGAACGCCCCATCATCCTATTAGAGTGTCGGGGTATACACTAGCTAATAGACATACTAACCGAGGAATAAATTATGACAAGAAGTTGTATACAACCGGAAAGTTCAGACTACTAAAGGATCTAACAATTGGTGATTTGGTTGAAATACCATTTGGGTTTAAAAAGTTCCCAGCTAACTATGTAAACCTTTCAAAATCATCATATATTCCCACCACACGAAGTAAAGTAATACCAAAAAGTAAACCAGGTGTGATGACAGAAGAATTAGCAGAATTACTTGGTGTGTACAATGCAGATGGTAGTATAAGAACATCAAATGGATCATATACTATAAGAATATCAAATGATGATCCTGATGTAATTAACAGGGTTAAATACTTATTTAACAGTGTATTCGGTATAAATGGTAAAACTATAAAGGCAAATACAACAATGGAAACATATGTATCTAGCAAAGGTATTTCATGGTTTGATGATTATATTAAACATGGGGCAAGGAATAAAAAAGTATGTAAAGAAATTAGAATGTCCCCATGGAGTGTTATAAAGGCATTTATTAAGGGGTGTACACTTGATAGCTCTTTATGTGGGAACAGATTAAAATTAAGTATAACAGATGATGTAACGGCTAAATTTATACAGGGGTCTTTACTAAATTATGGTATACTATCTGCTATAAACAGAACTGACAGTAAATATCACGAATATAAATATAATAGAATAACAATATCAAGGTTTAGCTACAATACATTTATAACGGAAGTAGGGGTGATTGAAACAAAAAAGGCATGTGCAATGTCAACTAATAAAATGGATAAACCATTACAGTATTGTAACTATATTTATTTACCAGTTACAAAAATTGAGACTGGAACAAATGATGTATATGATTTTCATGTGCCAAATACGCACAGCTTTATAGCTAATTCTGTTATATGTCATAATACAGGAAGGTTTACATGTAAAAAACCAAATCTGAGTAATATTCCAAGTCACAATGAAGAAATTAGAACAATGTTTAAAGCAACAGATGGAATGATATTTGTAGGGTGTGATTTTTCGCAACAGGAAATGATGGCAGTTGCATCAATTGCAGATGATCATAAAATGTTAAAGGCATTTGCAGATAAGAAGGACATTTATTCAGCAGTAGCAAGTATTGCATTTGGATTTAAGTATGAAGAATGTGTTGAAAAGAATGCAGATGGGACAACATATAAAGAAGGCAAGGACAGAAGAAACAAAGCCAAAAAAGTTTGCCTTGGCATCATCTATGGAAAAGGAATACCGGCAATTGCAGAAGAATTACATGTTGATAATAAAAAGGCACAAGAAATACAAGATGCAGTTTTAAGAGCTTATCCTGAACTTTCAAGATATTTAGAAAATGTTGTAATTAGTGCAAAACTAAACGGATATGTAGAAACATTTTTTGGAAGAAAACGTAGACTTCCTGATATTCAATTACCTGATTTTGAATTTGGTGAAAATGTATCAGATGAGATTAAAGCATCATATTTAACAGCATTAAGCCAAACAAGATCATACAAAGAAAAAGATGAAATTATTAGGCAAGCAAGAACAAAGCATGTTAATATTAGACAAAATGGTGGGTTTATTGCACAGGCAACACGTCAAAGTTTCAACTCGCCGATTCAGGGTACAGCAGCAGATTTAACAAAAAAGGCTATGATTGCAGTATACAATAGGACAATAGCTGGAGATCGGCGGTTAAAAGAATTAGATGCACATATGTTATTACAGATTTATGATGAAATTATTATGGAATGCCCAGTTGAGCATGCACAAGAAGTTGGTAAGATATTAGAGGAATGCATGGTAAGTGCTGGTAATGATTTAAAAGCTCAATTGATCTGTGATGCAGTATATAGCTTCGTATGGTATGGTCAAGAATACACTTTTGATGAAGGTGGAAAATTAATAGAGTTGAAAAAAGAGGATTAAAATTATGCGTGGAGGAATAGAGTCTGCCAAGTTGGCAAAAGAAATGGAGTGGGAGAAATGTCTTATGGGTATTAAAACGAACAATAGTGATAAGTCTGAGTATACTTTTGATGATAGATTTTTACCAAAAAATTGTATTTGTAAATTATGTGGGGAACACATCGATGTGGTATTACATCAACATGCGCAATTGCATGGATTCAAAGATGCGTATGAGTTTTTAGCAAAAGATTGTGTATTATATGATAAAGGAGATAATAAAAATGAAAATTAAGACATCTATTTTAAGAAACATGTTAAACCAAGTGGCAAAATCAATCAAGCAGGATAAACTTTACCCATTAACAGCTTTAATTGCAATGGAGGCAAGCAATGGTAAGTTATCAATTATGGGATCAGACGGTGCAAATTATGTAATTTCAAAGACGGAAGAATTAATTGAAGACGGCCTGGAATGTGTTGTACAGACTGAAACAATTCAAAAACTAATCAATACAGTTACAACAGATGAAGTAACGCTGACAGCGGAAAATTTAGTACTAACAGTTAAGGCAAATGGTAAATATAATATTGAATTACCACCGGATGAAACAGGCAAGCCAATTAAATACCCTATGTTTAAGTATGAAGAAGGATTTTTATCAAAGGAAGTTGTTAAAAGAGTTGAGTATGATAAGACGTTAAAGTATAATGGAATTGCAGTCGGAAGTCCTCAAATTGGGGAAGGAAAATTACATTCATACTATCAAGGGTATGGATCTGTTGTAACAGGTGATGGTGGTAATATTGCACTTAGCTATAGTCATTTATGTGATAACAAATTATCATTAACACCTGATACAGTTAGATTGGTTACAGGATTTAAAGAGGATGATATCACATTAGCATATGGAAAAGACCATAGTCTGTTATATTCAACAGATACATTTATGGTATATATCAAAGGGTATGCACCTGACTTCCCATTTGACGATGTAAAACCAGTATTGGATATAAGTTACCCATCAATGTGCAAAGTAAGCAGGAGTGAGTTGTCAGGGGCAATCAGAAGAATGCAGATCCTTAAGTCAAAGTTTGATATTAACACAGCAACATTAAAATTTAATTGTAGTGGAGTTGTTATAGAAGATGGTAAAGGTAAGAGTGAGGAAAAAATTAATTATATTGAGTCTAATAACCCTGTCGATTTTAAGTTTGTCGGCATTATTGATAAGCTTAAGCAAATTCTTTCTACTATTGTTTCTGATACTGTTATTGTAGAATATGGACTTAAAGGAAGTATTGTGTTTTGCAATGATGAGGTAAAAATTATCACAGGAGAATATTCAGCATGAGAAAATTATTACAGTTAATTTGTGAAAAGCAAAGATTAGCAAAAATTAAACCAAAATTAAATTATGAAGTTCCACCGTATAGTCAGTTGTATGAGGCAGAATGGGGAAGGGTGGCAGTACTTGCAAGTGGCAGCAAGGGTAATTGCACATATATCGAAATAGAAGGTACAAAGATCCTTGTTGATGTTGGGATTACAACAATTCAGGTTAAAAAGAAATTAGCTGAACTCGGTGTAAACATTGAAGATATTGAAGCTATTTTAATTACACATGAACACATTGATCATATTAGAGCATTACCTGTGTTAATGAAAAAATATAAAATGCCCGTATGGTCAAAAGAGGGAACAATAGAAGCAGTAAAGGAAAAAATTGATGAATCATTATATGGCCAATTAAAATCAATGAAGGATAGTTCAAAACAGATATGTGTAGGATTTGCAGGAGATCTTACATTTTATGGGGTATCAACATCCCACGATGCTGAAAGTCCGTGTGGGTATTTTATTGAAAGTGGCTCACATTATGTTTCAGTGTCCGTATTTACAGATTTAGGATTTATTACAAAAGAAATTCAAGAGTCGTTAAATATGTCGGAAGTAATTGTATTAGAATCAAATTATGATCCAGTGGTGTTAGATGAATGTTCATATGCACAAGAGTTGAAAGATAGAATTGTTAGCAATACCGGGCATTTATGCAATAAGGTAGCTGGAAATATATTAACAGAACTAGACAACACTAAAAAACGAATCATATTTTTAGCACATATTTCACATGAAGCAAATTCACCAGAAGTATGCTATAATACAATAATGGAAATATTAAAATCAAAGGGTAAATTAGATAATTTTGATATCAGATTAACAAAATAGGAGGAATAAATATGTATGCAATATATTTTTCAAATATGGGTTTTTATA
>Ga0302271_10000051_pt1 | contig 91940 bp, 128 predicted proteins | sample III_Bog_N1_1_FD_198767 | JGI IMG/M metagenome (GOLD analysis project Ga0302271, IMG submission 198767) | Peat permafrost microbial communities from Stordalen Mire near Abisko, Sweden - III_Bog_N1_1 | ecosystem: Environmental > Terrestrial > Soil > Wetlands > Peat | place: Sweden: Abisko...
CAATTAAAATACCAATATCTTCAAAATTAAATTCATTTTTCCATGGTATCCAAGGATTATCAAAAATATAAACTGGTATTGAGCCGTATTGTAATGACTCACAAATTCTAAAAGATGTTGAACCATATCCTCTTGGACATAATGAAAACACATTTCTTTCCATTATTTCTGAAAAACCATCATAACTTAATGAATTACTTATAAAAAATCCTGACTGACCAAATAATTCTTTAACCATAATATCTCTAACTTCATGCCGACCATTTATAGCACCTACAAAACCTGCAAGGATATCTCTATTTCTAATTTTAATATTTGGATTAGGTTTACAAATTAAAGGAATTTCAATTCCTAAATTTTTTCTTGGTACATTTTTCTTTCCTCCTCCACCTGCACCATATACAATAATATCTAAATGATCAATATTCTGCAATATACCATCATCATATTGTAAAATAGTAAAATATTTTTTTGTTTTATCTAAAGAATCTAAAAAATATTGTAAATCAGACATATCATATTCAGCATTACCTCTACTTAAATAAAAATTTGTCCAAAGTATAGGCAAATAAACTCTATTAGTAACATCATTATTAGTAATATAATTATAGAAGAATTCTTCAAAAATCATATTATTAAATGGTGGATAAGTATGATTTGTTTTTACTATAAATTTCATTGGTGTATCTTGAATCATATTAATAAATTATTTTTGCCAATTTGTATGCCATAAATGAAGACAATAAGAGTTTTCATTCAAAAAACTATAAATAAATTTCTTAGATTCTTCACCATCATCTACATTGTGTCTATAAACAGCAGGAAAAGGAAATAGAAATTTTGTAGGAAATATAACAACATTATCATTTTTATTTATAACATCAAAAAATACTTTTGTTACAAAATATGGTCCAGTATTATTCATAACACCATTGATATCATCTACAAATGTTGTTTTCTTTTGTAATTCTGACACCAAATTAGAAACATATTTATGATTAGGTATTGATGCCATAATACTGTTAAATACTTCTGGCTCTTGTACATGTCCATTACCAGCAAAAAAATCTAAATGACATAAATCATCAAATGGTTTAATAAAATCAAAATCAGCATCAACATATAGTCCTCCAATTCTTTCTAATATTTCATATCTTAAAATATCACTTTTTGCACCCAAATTTTTTATATTATTGAACAATTTAATATTTTTTAATCCAAAATCATCTACATCGTTATCAGTCCATAATTTATATTCCCAATTTGGATTAATTTTAATCAATTTTTCTCTATATAAATCATACCTTTTAGGTACATCACTGCCTAGCCATATTTGATGTATAATTTTAGGAATTTTGTCAATTTTTTCCTTTTTTTCTAAAAAATTCTTATTATACAATTCTTCTAATAATAACCATCGTTTATCACTATTTATAGAATTTACCATGTTAATTAAATAATCACTCATATCAATTTAAATAATTTTTATAGATATAATCTTCAAGTACTTCCATTTCTAATACCTTTTCAAAATTTTCCTTAACAAATTCCATCTTAGAATAGTATAAATCTGGGGTCAAATCATCAAAAATTAAATCTTTCAATTTTATTATACCATTTGAATTAAAATAATTTGAAATATTATCTGTACCATAATATATTGGAATCGTACCACTAGCAAAACAATCTAAAATTTTCTCTGTAAAATAATCATCATATTTAGCATTTTCAATTGCAACAGAAAACATATAATCTTTTAATCCTTCATCTTTAAGTTTTATTTCATTAAAACCTCGACCAAAAATATCAAATTTATCTTTATTTTCAGAAATAAATTTCAATCTAAGTTTCTGACCATCTGTCATTCCTTTATTTGAAGATACCATTGATAATAACTTAGTTTTTTGATAAATTTGAGGTTGCTCAATCCAAAACCCCATTGCTGGCACAAATTTAATTTTATCTGGATTAATCTTAATCAGATCCTGATCCATTGTGAATAATAAATCATAATAATCTAATATTCTATCTAAATTTCTGAACAAAAAACTATTATCAAATATTGCCTTTGATTCTAAATTCCAAGCAAATTTTTTCCCATGTAATTTAGGATAAGATAAACCACTTATTATTGAATCATCTACAAAAAAAGTAGTTTTTTCATAAAAACTATCTTTACTATATTCTATAAATTTAGATTTTTTCCACCAAGTTGAAGAATGTGCATGTCGGAATGGTCCACCAATTAAATTAACTTTCATATTTTAGTATTTTTTAATAATACATTATTTTCAACAAATTTAACAAATTTAAAATCAGGCAACATTTTTAATATCTGCTCTAAATTTGGCTGCCCTTCATATAATTCTGAATTATCAAATTCTGTATATAAATATTTAGTTTTTTTCAAAGTTTCAATTGCACCTTCTATCATTTCTTTTTCTGCACCTTGAACATCAACCCAAATAAAATCTATACCTTCTAATTTTTCTTCATTAAACCAATCATCTAACTTTTTAGTTTCAACTTTAATTGTATTATTAAAAATACACCATCTATGCTGTAATAAATGTAATTTTGGTGTTTTAATTGATGATGATTTATCCCAATCACCATACCACGGCATTCCAGGATTACTACCACCACTTAAATGAAAATCAATCTCTCCATTACTGTTTGATATTGCTATTTCATATAATTTATAATTTGAATATTTTTTCATGCGATTTTTAAACCTTTGTATTGCCCTTGGATCAGGTTCAAAACAATATAATTGTATATTCTTAAATGTGTTTACAAAATCCTCAGAATCTTCACCATCATTTGTACCAATTTCAAGAATTATTGGATTATCTTTTTTTAATAATTGTAGTATTTCTCTCTTATTCATAATTTTATTAATTTATTAATTTTATTTCAATTTCTTGATGACAAGATATATTTTTTAATCCTTTGAAATCCTCAAAATCAATAATATAACCTTCTAAAAATTTATCATTCAAAAATTCGGCAGAAACATTTCCATGAACATTATTATTCCAATTTTGAACTTTATTTATTGGATTATTTACAATCACTGATTCTTCAAAACAAATCATTTTTGGCCTCTTTAATGGATAACTAGCCAATATACTTTCATAAGAATTTGGATTATTAAAAGTTAATACCTTTGTTATAGCAGTTATTTCTTTAGTTCTAAAAAAATGTCCATCTAAACTCATTGGATAACTATAATCACCTTGTGCGCCATACCACTTAAATAATAAATTAGAATCAAAATTAGGTGGTGTCATTCTAATTCTTGCTGCATAACAATAAGTTAAATATGGATGTAACCTAAGTGATAAAGTCAAAATATCATCATTTAATGTAAATAACTTAAATTGTTTAGAATCTAATGTAAAATAATTTTTAAAAACTATATCATCAACAAAAAATATAGTGTATGGATTATTCTGATCTAATAAAAGAACAACATGACGTTTGAAATCTTGTATTTCCCTTATATAATTAATATTTGAATCATTATGAATACTGAAAAGTTTATCATAACCATCTTTATACTTATCATTTGAATAAGTATATAATACATTAATTTTATAATCATAAAATTCTTTAAAATAAAATTTCATTGATCTCAAAAAAAGTTCTAGTTGTGAGGCACGATCTTTACTGAAAACTATAATATTCAACATAAATTATTATAGGTTGTGGAAATAAAAAGGTTTAGAATTATTCTAAATAATTATCTATTTTTTGGATATACATATGTCTTATTAATTTGTTCGAATTTTTTTCTCAAAAATTTAGTTTCTCCATTATCTTTACCTAAAATATAAATGTATTTATGTTTAGATTTTGCTTTTCTAACATAGCATTTACCTAAAGACTCAATAGAATAAGTTTTCATCATTTCAACAATATTATTTGGGATTTTATTCCATAAAATTGTAGTTTTTGAATTCCATTCATTATTCCATATTATATTATTTTTTCTTAAATATGATTTATAAAAATTCAATTTTCTAAATCCTCTATTATTAGTCCATCCTTTATCTGGATTATCTGGATTAAAATATAACTTATCTGAGCCAAATTTATTACCAATATAATAAAAATTACAAGCTTGATAAATTGTACCAAGTTCTTTAGCTTCAGGATCTGCATATGCTTCAAATAATCTAAATTCTGTATTATCAGCCATCCACCTTATAGACCACATTAATAATGCACTTGCTAAATTTTTAGGTGTCCATGACGCACAAGCACCTCTACTTATAAGTTTTTCTATGCCAGATGTATCATTTCCTAATATTGAAGAAAATGAGTTTGGTGTTGACATCACAATAGATCCAGCTAATATGCCATTATATGTGGCAATAAATCTATGTGTAGGTCTATTAGGCATCTTACCTAACCATTCATATTTTTTAATAAAATTAACAATATCTTTTGTCTTATTATCTTCTTTATCAACAAATTCAAAATTAAAATCTTTGATAGTTAAATTTTCATAGTTAAAATTTAATTTTTTAATATCATCATCTAATGTATTTAATCGTAATTCATATTGCCATGAATGTTCTTTATTGTAGATAATAGGATTAATCATCTTATTAAAAATATTATAATTTCTATCTATAATAAAAATAAAATTATAACCATTTTCTTCACACACTAATTTCTTAGCTATATTTTTATCATAATGTTTATCATACCAATATGAAGATTTTATTTCTATTATTAAATTTAATTTTTCAAAATAAAAATCAGGATAATATATACATTCTTTATCTTTGAAATTATATTTTATTGCTTTACCTCTTTTTATTTCAATTTTATCAAAATAATTATTTAAAAAATCTAATTCATATTCTCCTTGATAATATAATTCAGATTCACGAAATTTAAAGATATGTAGACCATTTTTAATCATTTTTTTATATACATCTGCATTTTGTGCTGGATAATATACACCATATTTTTCAAAAATAATATTAGATAATTTTTGTTTTACTAACTCATTTTGCATTGGATTTTCAAATCCAAATTTTTCTAAACAAGTTTCTTTATATTTTTCTCTATTATTATAAAACTCATCATTATATCTTTCTTTTTTTGTATCAGATATTTTATCTTTAACTATTTTAGAGCCTAAAGGTGACTTAGATAAATATCTTAGCAAACATGTATTTTCAACTTTTAATTTAATTTCATCATTCTTCAAAGGTGAGTCTACACCATATAAATTATTTAATGTTATTTTTGATTTTTCTTTAAAATCATTAGTTGACATATATTCATCAGAACCATATTTTTCATTAATTGTTTTTTTTGATTTTTCCCTAACTTCCTTATTTTGGATAGAATATTCTACTCCATATCTTTCTAAATTTGTTTCCTTTGATTTTTCTTTAAACTTATCTAATTTTAATGGATGATCTACACCATATCTTTCTAAATTAGTTTCTTTTGTTCTACTACCAGAACAATGTTTACAATGATAAATACTATTTTGAATATTTCTTAAATACGAAAAATATGAAATATTATACTCTTTTTGACATAAATCACAAATAACATCTATTTTATGCTTTGATGTTTTTGGCAAATCAGAAACATCAATAGTTATAATACTACCTGATTTTACATTATAACCTAAATTAATATAATGACCTATATTTTTGTTAGTTGTTTTAACTTCTATTCTGTCTATTTTAATCATAATCTATATATTATTTAATAGCACAAAAGTTTATATTATTATCAATTTAATAGCACAAAAGTTCAAATTAATATATAATAACACACAAAAAAAGAGAGGATAAATCCTCTCTTTTTTATTATGTAGTGTGTAACTATTAGATTAAAACACCAGCTGAGTCAGTAACAACAATTGTCATGAATTGTTTCCAAGGAAAAAATCCGATATCGGCAACCGCGTAACGGCTACGAATCATCATTCTGGGTGCCCAAGTTGCTTCGGAAATAAGTTGAATTGACTGTGCCATCAAATAAGGTACGAATACCAAACCTGGTTGTTCAACAGAATTCTTTCTTCCTAAGAAGATGCGGTTGTCATCCCATCTTTGATAAGGGTCAACATAGATGCTGATGTTACCAACATTACCCATTGGGAAAAGTTGACCATTTGCGTTTAAGTTAGCCTTAACAGGGTTAAGAGTATAACCAGCAACATCTTGAATAACAGATGCTAAGTTACCATTGGTAACAAGATATTGAGCAGGACCTACACGACCTTCAGTTGCGATGAAGTTAGAAGCGTTGTTCAATTTAGCGATAAGTTTTCTTTGAATTGAGTGAGTTGTTTCACCACCTGGGGTAGCTGCACCAACTGCTAAATAAGCGTCAACGTTGAAGTCAAATTTAGGATTACCGGCACTATCTTTTGGAGTAGTCCAAGCAGTTCTATTTTTGTCAGCCATCTCAGTTACTTTTGCGATGATTTGTTTAGAAATAGTTTGGGTAAGTTCGTTAACCAATACTGATTCTAATTTTTGAACGATATCCATGCCTGTTGCAGCTTTAATATCTTCAATTTGAGTTCTCTTCAATGAAGAAGTGATTTCGATGTCACCTACTTGAATAGTTTTGGTGAAAATGTCAGGACCAATAACGTTTGGATAAGTTCTTTCGTCTTCATCTCTTGTCATAGGTTTGTTCAAATACCAACCTGCACTAAATCCAGGAATATGATCTTCAAGTAATGATACTAAATCAATAGTAGCACCTGTTAAAGGAACTTCAGTAACAATAGCGGTAGTAGTTGCAATTTGCATTGAAACGTGATCGTTCAATAAATCAACGATTGAATATTGAGCTGTTGGGAAAGTATTTCTATCATCAACAAATCCCCATCCTGCGTTATTAGCGCCTGGGTTAAATTGACGGAATACTCTAAACATAGGATAACCGTTAATACGTGACCAACCTAAAAATTCCATCATACCTTCTTTTGCAAGAGTTGTATTTTTAGCATAATTAGTTAGGGTTGGATCAAATCCTTGAAGAATAGGAGCTGTAATAGCACCTGCTAATGCGTTATAAGCTGCATAGTTACCAGTTGTATTACCCAAGTTAACTGTTAAAGTTCCACCAGTTAAGTGAACATAAAGAGGATTAGTTAAACCACCTATTTTTTCTCTTACTGGTTGTCCATTAGCATCCAATTTAGCGCCCATAGCCAATTTTAAAGCTGCATTAATAGCGGTTTTGCTAGGTAAATTCAATGAGAACATAATTGGTCTTTCATCTTTCAATGTAGAGTCAGCTAAGTTATCATATTTAAAGTCAACAAATAGTAAATCAACTTTTGGAGAAGAAGCTGGTTTAACAGCTACTAAATCAAGACCAATAGTTTGAGCAGCAATTTTCATAGAAACTGGAAGTAAATTCTGTCCAATATCACCTGAACCAATACCACCTGCACCTGCAGTATAATCACCCCATACTAAACCAGGAGTAGTTGAAGGTTGAGCAGCTGTAACTGGGCCCATACCGTTTAAGTTACCTAATGTGCTATAAGCAACATTTTCGTTCAATGAATGCATTTCTGCATATTCAGACATCCATTTCATTCTGTAAGGATCACTAACGCCTAAAGATTCCAATACTGGTTTCCATTTTGCGGTTGCTTTCTGTGAATCAATTATTAAATTCATTTTATTTTTTTGTTTTTATAAGACATATGTCTTTGTTTTTCTTGATAATATATATTCTTTAAAAAATATCGTTTTTTTCTATTTTTAAGAATTTAATTTATCAAATACTGATTTAAATCTATCTAACTGTGAATCAGATAATTTAGAGCCGTCAACAAGACGATTTTCAGTGATTAATTGTTTTGAAGGTTTTTCGTTTGTATACCTTTCTAAATCTCTACTAAACCAGAAACTCTCAAATTTTTGTACTGTATCTAAGGCAGGGAATAATCTTGAAGATGTCAAGATTTGGTTTTTTACATTTGTGTCGAGTTTTTCCCAAATTGGTGTTAATTCTGATGGCATTGCATCAAGTAATAATTCATTAAATGACTTTTTCTTTGGAGAAAGAGCTTCATTGATGATTGATAAAACTTGTGCTTCTGAAGTGTACTTACCTTCGCTTTCTTTTAATGCGATTTTAACTTTAACTTTATCGTCATTACTTAAGTTATAATAAGCTGTTTTTCTCTTTTCTGTTAAGAACATCAAGAAATGTGGTTGATCTGTTTCTGAAGCTTTACGTTTTTTAGTTTCAAGGATCAAAGTATTTAAATTTTCTGTTAATCTGTTTTGAACGTTTGTTAATCTGCTACCAAGTCTAGTAACTTTAGATTCATGAACCTCAACTTCTGGTTGTGCACCTTCAGCATCAGGAACGTCTAATTTAACAACAATCATTCCATTTTGAGGATTAGTTGCTTGAACTTCACCTGTTTGATCACCAATAGCGACAGTTTCGCCAGGAGATGGCATACCTGTTACTTCACCTTCACCAGTATCTGTAAGAGCTGGTTCTTCAGTTGTTGGCTCAATTGGTTCTTCTGTTGGTAATTCTCCATCAGGTTCTCCGTCTTCAACTGGTTCTTCAACACCTTCTTCGCCTGTTGGTTCTTCGGTTGTTGGTTGATCTACAGTTGGTTCAGCTGTTGGTTCAGCGGTTGGTGTAGTTGCTGGTTCTTCATAATATTTATTAACATCAACGTCGTCATCTTCATTAATAAATTGGAATTTACTTTCAAGAACTTTTCCAGTTTTTAAATGTTCTGTTAAAAGTTTTGAACCTTCAATAGTTTTATCTAAACTTTCTGCAATATAATTAGTATAAGCCATTGCATCGTCTAGATTTTCAGCAATATACTCTGAATAAGAGATATTATTATCTACATGTTCTGCAATATATTCTGAATAAGCAATATTATTATCAAGATTTTCGGCTATATACTCTGAATAAACAATAGAGTTATCAAGATTTTCTGCTAAATATTCTGAATAAACAATTGAATTATCAAGATTTTCTGCTAAGTATTGTGAGTACTCAATTGAATTGTCAAGATTTTCAGCGATATACTCTGAATAATCAATAGTTTTATCAAGATTTTCAGCGATATATTCTGAATATTTGATATTTTTGTCAACATGTTCTGCAATATATTCTGAAAAGTCAATATTTTTATCCAAGGTTTCAGCGATATATTTACCATAGTCAATAGATTTGTCTAGAGTTTCAGCTAAATACTCAGAATAATCACTTACTTTTTCTAAACTTTCAGCAAGATAGTCGTTGTGCTTAATTAAATCGGTTGTAGTTTTTCTCAACTCAGCATTTTCTTTAACAACAATTGTCAAATTTTCTGCTAAATAATCTAAGTATTTGCCGATTTTTGTTTGTTGTTCTTGTAATTTTTCATAATAGCCTAGCATATCATTTAACTTAGAAGGATCAAAATCGCCTTTTGTTTTAATGGCTTCATTGATATTACCTTTGAATTTTTCAATTTCTTCTGTTAAATAATTTGAATACTCAAGCATTTGTTTTTTGGTTACAAAGTCTTCATTCATTTTAAATAATTCATTAATTTTTGACTCGTCGGATATATCATATACCCTAAAGTTGGCTGATTCATTAAATCCCAAACTTTCATTTAACGATTTAACTTCCATTCGTGCTGAACTAAATCCTGGATCAGCAACGGCATCATAAGTAAATAACTTTTTAACAGTTACTGTTCCATCTGATTCTGTGATACCCGCAGCTCGAGACGACACGAAAATAGGACAACCATCATCAACAAGTGCTTTAGCCTCTTTACCCCAATGGGTATTAAGCAATCTAATTTCACCTTTAACTACGTTAGTTTCTTTAACGAAAAAGGCTTTTTCAATTGTGTGGGAAACTCTTGATAATGAAGTGTCAAAAACATCTGGGTGGTCAAATTCTCCATAAACAACTCCTAACTGATTCTTACGACTTATTAATTCGTTCAAGTGAGGGAGGAACTTATCAGCAGTATATATCCTATCATTACGATTTTTGATATTGAATTCTGTGAATGTCCCTTCTAAAATGTACTGTCTATCTTTACCATTAGTAATAGAAGAGTGTTCATTTAGTTTTAGACCGTCCATGCAATGTTCTACAATAAGGACTGGTTTCATAAATTTTTTTGGTTTTTGTTTTATATATAAGTTAAAAAATACCATTTTTTTCTATTTTTGAATTAATCAACTATTTAAAATGAAAAAACCAGATTTTTAATCTGGTTTTTTCATTTTAAATTGTATTCATAAAATCATCAATATCATCATCAGTTTTCTTTATTACTACATTTTTAGGTTTTTTAGTAGTTTTAGTGTTGCTTTTTATTTCTACTTTTGTAGCAACTAATTTTTTATTTTCTTTTACTTCTTTTATCATTTCTTCAAGTGAAGGCTGTTTAAAAATTTCTTTTACTTCATCTTCTTTAATCTTTTCCAAAAATGCGGCATTTTCATCATCAGATTTTTTCATTTCTTCTTCAAAAGAATTTTCAGATTCAATTATTAATATTTTTTCTTTGACCCATTCTTCACTAAAATATGGGATGTTGTCTTCATTTACAATATGCAATAAAGTTTCTGCTATTTCTGCTCTTTGAATTTTAGTTTTTTCTTCATTCTCAGTGTTAATGTCATATTTATAACCAGGAATCTTCAATTTTTTTAATTCGTTATCAATTATAACTTCATAATAATTATCGTTCTCACCTATAAATTTTTCTACATCTTCAATATCAAATATTTCATTGTGATATAAAATTGATACTATTCTTCTATCTATACTCATTATATTAAATTATTTTTTAAAATTCTGTACTACCTTGTGTTTGGCCTCCACCTTGTGCTTGCCCTCCGCCTTGTGCACCACCTTGTGCACCACCTTGTGCGCCACCAGTTTGTGGTGCTTGAGCCTGTCCACCTTGAAGGTTCTGTCCTCCACCCATTTCACCCTGAGGACCACCCATTTCACCACCAGGTCCTCCCATATCAGGCATACTCATATCGCCGCCACCGCCTCCACCGAAGCCACCGCCACCACCGCCTTCACCTGGTGATGCTAGTCCGCTCATCATCTTATATTTATTATTAGATTCTATATCTTTATCAGTAAATTTCATAATATTTCTAACAATCCATTCAATACTTAGATATGGTTTACCTTCAGCATCTTGTAAATTGCTTGATAAAGTTGATGCTATTTCTGCTCTCTTAGATAAATTATTTAAATATTTCCATTCTTCAAATAAGTCATTAGAATTAAATTTCAATTTAATATAACTATCAAAAATTCTATCTTGTTCTAATTCAGGAAAATCTAAAACCATTTGAATTTTTAATGGTTTAACCAATATTTCTTTAAATAAAGTCCTTAATCTATTAACAAAAGTCTTAAATCTAATTTCATCCATTGTTAATGATGATGTATCATCATAAAAAGCACCACCACCACTATCTTCATCTAATCTGGAAAATGGCATTTTAGATGCTCTTTTCAAACCTTTATAAAACCATTGAAGAGTAATATCTTCATTCAATTCTGCTTGTTGTGGTTGCTCAATAGTCATTTCTGGAGTACCAGCTTCTGATTGTGGAAACCAATAATCTTTTGAATGTGGTATTTTAGTTGATCCATTTATATAAGGAATACCAGTTCTATCATCCCATTCGATATCTTCATGATATTCACTCATCAACTGTTGAATTTGTTGCTCTGCTTGTTGACGAGTTAAGCCACCAACAGGAATAATAAATTTTTTATAAATAGATGCTTGATTTAAATTATACATTAATTTTGTAAATTCTAATAATTTAAGTTGATTATAAGGTTTAATAAGTCCCTCAACATAAGATGTTTCATCATAATCTAAGTTATTAGAATAGGAAATATAAATAATATTAGCATCTAATAATACTCTTCTTAATTGTGGAATATCTGGATTTTGAATCCAAACAACTGTACCAGTTCCTGGCTCAGCAGCTACAATAAGAGTAAGTGGATCCAATAAGTTAAGGTCAATAATATTTTTTTGATTATCATCATAAACAATTTCAAACGCTAAAAATCCATCAATTAAAAATGTTTTCATATAATTCCAAGCTGTTAAGCCATCATTAAAATTAAACGCATTATAAATTCTTCTGAAATTCTCTTGGTATTTAGCTCTAATAGTTTGATCATAACTATCTGGTAAATCGGTTAAACTGCAAAAATAATTATCATCATCATACATTACCGCTTCTTCAGCAATTCTTGTAACATAATCTTTTATTTCCTCTTTAATAGCATATTGATGTAAAATTTTTCTTTTATCTAAATATCTTCTATCTAAATATGCAATTGATTTCTTCTCTAATATTTTAGATATTATTTTCTTTGTGAATAAATCATACATATTTGTACCTGGCTCATAAAGCAAATTACTAGTATCTTGAAATGCGCCAACTGCTTGACTATTCTTAACTACCATTTCTTGATCATCCATTCCAAAATTGCTCAATCTTTTTAGTAATTTATTACCAAAACTTCTTCCTACATTTCCTTTACCAAACTCATACATTGAATTTGGTTGATTATATCTGTTGTATGTTGCCACGTTTATAATTATTTTTTATTATATATTAAAAAATGTTGTCTCAATTTTTTTAATAAAAAATATTCTTATCTTTGTATATTAAAATTTGAAATTATGAAAGCAAAGCATCATTTAATCGTAGGAATTATATTTATTGCATTATTAGCATTTGAAATAATTGCATTCACAGACATATTAAAAGAGCCTTATATGGTTGGTCTTTGCATATTCCTTGGATGTGTTGGTGGTTATAATTTAGGAATGGTATTTAATTATTGTTATTGGCATAAAAAATAAAACTATTGTGTTGTTATTCATTAAATTTACTTTTGAATATTTTCAATATAGCATTTCTTAATTTTTCAAAATGTTCAGTACTTAATAATTCTGTATCATTCAGAACTAAAATCTTATATGAATTAAACATTTTCAATAAAAATTCCACAGTTATTTTATCACTTAAAACTATTGTTTTTTCATATCTACTCAAATCTACATAATAACTTTTTCTTATTGATAAATACCAATATCTAAATAGCCAATGTGTATAATTAATTGGTTTCCTAAGCATAGTAATAGACATTAATAACTCCTTTTCATATAAATTCCACACTTGAAAATATATTGACTTTAAATGAGGTATTGGAAAATGTGGATCTGTAAAAAATATTTTATTTTGAGTTTTATGTACTAAATTATAATTATTGTTTAATGTCTGAGAAAAACAATCACTAGCAAATGGCCTATAATATTCTATTTCAGTCATATCAACTGGTAGATTATTTATAAAAAATAATTCTTGTGGTATCACATCAATTATAAAAAAATCGTCATTAAATAATACAAATTTTTCAGATAATTCTGGTATTTTATGTAAAAATAATTCAATAGTATTTGAATTAAATGTTGGCAAAAATTCATCAGGAATATAATCTCTATGATATACTATTTTTATTTTATTATTATTAATATTTTTATAAAGAGGAATTTGAGATTCATCAGATACAATTAAAAATATTTTATTTACCCAAGGAGCATTTTTTAACATACATTCTATACAATAATAAAAATTATTCCAATTTCTATAACGGCATTCTTCAACACCATTGCTATTATATTTTAAAAATTCTTTTTGCCATTTTTTATCATCAGCATCAACATAAGTTACTACAAAATCTATCATGAAATTATATATTAAACATTGCTGGCTCTTTTTTATTTAATTATTATTCTTTATATTTGAAAATGAAAAAAATAATCTGTAAAAATAACACTTTTAGTCCAAATTTTAAAAAAGATAAAATATATCATTACGAATATAATAATGGTATATATTCTATAATAGATGATTTTTCAATTTTATTTAAATTTGACAAAAAACATCAAACATCTTTTCAAGATGTTTTTAATTTTAAGCCAAAAAACGCATTATTCGATGATTTTTTCTATGAACTTAAAGAATTTAGAAAATTAAAATTAGAAAAACTTTTAAAAATAACCTAATTAAGTTAAAAACAACATAATTAACCAAAATAAGTTAATTTAAATTATCAATTAATTTTAAATTTTTCTCAAAACTTCTTAATGATTTATAAAAAGCTTCAATATCAGTTTCGTATAATTTTATTATCTCCTCAAACATTTTTATTTTACCAGAAAACTCACTTCTAAGGCTCTCATTTTGAATTTTACTTAAAGTATCATACATTAATCTATTGTTAATATATAATGTATCTAAAAAAACAAATCTATGCAAAATAGATGATGATATTTCATATACTTTTTCTATTTTAAGAATATCATATGCGGTTATTGCATAATTTTTACCTCCATTTCTCTTCAAAAAATCATAAATCCATGTTATTTTAAATGGAACTTCTTCTTTAACCTTTCCGCCATCTGACATCGTATTTTCATTCTGCTCATATCTAGAAAAATTATTCTGTATTATAGTATCTATCAAATCAACTTTATACATTATTGGCAAATAGTCAAAATTTACAGCAAACAAAACATTTTTATTATTCACAAGTTTTAATTGTCTTTCTAAAATACCATTTTCATTCTTATTAGGCACTGGAGGTATAGTTAATATAGGGCACCACAATTTATTGCCATTATAATTATAATTAATAATGTAAAATTTTCCAATCTGCATATTATTAATTGTTGTTCCTCTTACTTGATTATTAGGATCTCTTAAAATATAAGTAAATAATTCTACAGTAGATTCATTTCTTATTACTTTAATATTTTGGTTATATTGACCATATAAAGCTCTAACTTCTTCTGTAAAATTCATTAAATATTAAATTTTTTTGCTAATAATATAGATTCTAAATCTTCTTTATTTTTAGAAACATATTTAATTTCGTCTTTATACATTCCTCTCCGATGAAAATTTTTATTTTTAAGTCCTTCTGGAGCATTATTATATTTAACAATATAAGGATAGCCACAGTTCAAATCAATAACTTCACCAATATTATTTTCAATAAAAAAATTAATATCATTATCATATTCAGAGCATATTACATAATCACCTATTTCTACCTTTATAGAATTTTTGGTAATGTTTGAGTCAGGGGATAAATTATCAAATTGTTTTATATATTTCATAAATTATATTTTTTTGATATTAAAAATGATTCTAAATCTTCTTTATTTTTATATTCTAATATAATTTCATAACTTTTTACAAAATATGTAAGATCCTTATTTAATATAACATATAAAGGTATATCTTTCTTATTATATTGTACTACAATAAAATTTTCTGGTGAAAATATATTTTCTTCTATTCTTATTATTTGTCCAATTGTATTATTGAAAAATTTCTTTTCTTTTATAGTAATTTGAAAAAATGGATTTATGATTACATAATTTCCAACTCTACTTAATTCTTCTTCAGTTGCAGCCAATTCAAATGTTTTTATATATTTCATACAATAAATATAATTAAGGAATAAGTCCTTTACTTCTAAGCCAATCTTCTGTGATTATCTTAAAATGTAAATTTCTTTTGTCACACCATTCTTTTGTAAATGCCCATTTATGTAAATTTTTCTTAAATGTTATTTGAGCATATTCAAAATTCTCCAACATCTTTAATGTTTGTGTTTTTGGCTCAACAGGTTTTTCTGTTTCATGTTTTGGTTTAATTTCTATAACCAATCTATTATATGTTTCAGGATCATTAGGATTTACCGTCTCCACATAAAAATCTGGAAGATATCTATGTGTTTCTAATATTTGTGTTTTACTATTTACAAATTGATATGGAATTTCTATACCTTCAGTGCTCCATTTTATAACATTTTGATTTATATCACAAAATCTACAAAATGCAAACTCCCAAGAACTTCTATATTCTATTGGATAAGATCCTATATATTTTTCAGGATTTTGAATAACATATTTACCTTTACTGGGTAATCCGTTTTTTAATCTTTTTGTTTTAACTGTTGCTCTATTTAATCCCATTAATAATTTTTATTTCTAAAAGCATTAGGATTTGGGGGATCTTGAATAAGTTTAGTATTATCCGTAACAGCAATATAATTTTTTCCTTTATTTGCCAATGCAACATCATATAATGTTGGAAATCTATTATATCCACCAGATTTAATATCATTAAATTGAATATCTCTTACTAGCATAATAAACTCTTCTTCCCTCTGTGTTGGAGGTGAAGGAACTGGATATGATTCAACATATCCATCATTTCTAACCCAATCTTTTAGTGCCATAATAGTATATATAAAAATTTTATTCTATTAAATATTATGCAATCCTTTACCTTCATTTGAGTGACTTAAACTTATCATTCTTGGTGAGTCTTGGTTATTTTTCTTTTGATAAATCACATTTAAACCACCAGCAATGCCTCTTTTACAAATTTCAGAAAAATATGGAAATGCTGATGAATATTTCTTCTCATTAAATAAGGCCCAATTTTGTAGCATCATCAGTATACCGTTTTGCATACAATCATATTTATCATCTGATGTTTTATATTTTCTTTCAAACTTTTTTATCATCTCTTCACCTATTTTAATAATCATTTTTTCCGCATTTTTAGTTAGTTTACCGCGTCCTTTTGAAATTAGCACCTCATAGTAGAAATCCGTGTCGTTTATGTATCTCGCCATATATTATGTTATTTTTTGAGTCTTTATTCTAAAATGCCTTAAATATATGATATTGCCTTGAAATTTAATATGTTACTATTTTAATTTAGTCTAAATTAAAATAGTGGATTAATTGTTATATAATGTTATGAATTAAAAGTTTATGAAAAATGTAAATTTTTTTAATTTTAAAGTAAAAAAAGGGTCACATTTCCATATGACCCTTTTCTAAATTATTGTAAATTAATTATAAAATCATTCTTTTTGCCTTTACTTTATCATCTTTAATTTGTTTAAGGTTTTCATAAAGCTCGTGTTTTGAAATCAATAAGTCATTAAATGTTTTTTTCAATGCCTCATCTTCATTTACTAATTCTTCATGTTCTTTCAATAATGCTAAGCCTTCGTCAATTTGTTTAATTGCTTCTTTAACTTCCATTTCTTTATCTTCTAAGGTTCTCAAATGTTTAATTTCTTTTGAAAGTTTATTATCTAAAAATTTTGTTAAATCATAATCAAGTTCTCTTTGAACATCATTAATTAAATCATTTGCTGAATTATATTCATAGAAAGCTGTACCTGTTCTTGCGTCATTATTATAAACATACATTTTATCCTTATAATTTACTACATAACATTCTAGATATGGATGTAATACATTTTCAACCTTCAATGCGATATCTAAATCTACAAATTTATCAATATTTTGAGCTGCTGTTGTTGATAAGACATAATAATCTTTCTTCAACCAAGGAATAATTTTAGAATTAAATAAATTTTCCAATGTGGTCTCTTTGTCTAATTTCTCTTCGTTTAAGAAAACATCTTTATCATTCTTTGTTGAAATACTCAATACTAAATTTTCATCTAATCTAAAAGAAATTGAATCTTCTTTAATATCACCAATAGTCATAACTTTTTCTAAAATTCTGAATTCTCTAACTTTATCAATATCCTTAATATGATCTTCTAGCAAGCACTGTTTAACTTCGTCTTGATTAATTAAAAACCAACGATCTTTCATAAATACTAAATTACCATTCTCTGTTTTTTCAACTAATGTAAATACCTTTGAAGCCTTACCTGAATTTACTAAATTTTGTCTTTGAATTGGATTATTCATATATCCACTCATAAACAATTTAACCTCTGGAATCCAATCGTGAATAACTAATTCATTAACAATTGATGACATTTTTGTATCATTATCATTCATATTGATAATATTAAGAATTGAATTCAATGCTGGACGATACATTTGTCCATAATTTTTTCTTTCAATTTTCTTGTATAAATCCTTCAAATTATAATTCAAAGGCTCACTTTTGATCTCCGCCTCTAATCCTTCAACCAATCTTTTAACTTTACTATCCCAAGCAAATGGAGTTAAAGTTTCTTTAACAGAGCTAACCAATTCTTTTTCTGAATATTTATCATAATTGCTGATAAATCTCTCAACAATGATATTTAATTCATAATCTTCAATAGGTAAATCTTTTTTAAAATTAAACAAATCATACTTTAAATTTTTCATATTTTTCATTATTTTTTATTTTTGTAACTGTATCTTACAGTTTTTTTTATTTTTTTGTTCTTTTATGAGTTTATATATAAACAAAAAAATCTCATTTTTTGTCAAAATGAGATTTTTTTATCGAAATAGAAAAATATGACTTTATTTTATTTATATATACTTATACAAGAAAAAACAATAGTATAAGTGAAAGTAATTAAATATACATATAAATTTAGATTAAAACCAACAAATGACCAGAAAATTCTTTTAAATAAGCATTTTGGTTCTGTTAGATGGACTTATAATTATTTTTTAAACCAACGAAAAGAAGAATACCTTAATAATAAAAAATCAATAACCTACAATAAACAATCAGAATATCTAACACAATTAAAGAAAAATGAAGAAACCGAATGGCTAAAAGAAATAAACAGTCAAACATTACAATACTCTCTTAAATGTTTAGATACTGCTTATTCAGGGTTTTTTGCTGGAAGATCAAAACTTCCAAAATTTAAATCAAGGAAAAATAGAAATTCATTTACTGTACCGCAATTCGTGTCTGTAAATAAAAATAAATTATTTATACCAAAATTTAGAGAAATGGGTATAGAAATAATAATGAATAGAAAAATTAAAGGAACAATTAAACATTGTTCTATATCAAAAACTTCTACTGGAAAATATTTTGTATCAATTTTAACAGAGCAAGAACATCAACCAACAACAAAATCAAATCAATCAGCAGGAATAGATTTAGGAATAAAAGACTTTTTAGTATTATCTAATGGAACGAAAATCAAGAACCATAGATTTTTAAAACACTACGAAAGGACGTTAGCACTAAATCAAAAACATCTATCAAAGAAGACTAAAGGATCAAATCGTTATGAAAAACAAAGATTAAAAGTTGCTAAAATTCATGAAAAAATAACAAACTCAAGAATGGATTTAATTCATAAAACAACTAATAATCTAATTCGTAATTTTGATGTTATTTATCTGGAAGATTTAAATATTAAAGGAATGAGCAAAAGATGTAAGTCAAAACAAGATAAAAATGGTAAATATTTACCCAATAATCAATCAGCAAAATCAGGATTGAATAAATCCATTTTAGATGTTAGTTGGGGTAAATTTATTGAGGTTCTAGAATATAAAGCCTCTTGGAATGATAAGCAAGTCATTCATATAAATAGATTTTTTCCATCTTCTAAGGCTTGTTCTAAGTGTGGTTGTATTAATAATAATCTAGCACTTAAAGATAGAACTTGGATTTGTCCTAAATGTGGTTCAGTTCATGATAGAGATGTGAATGCAGCAATAAATATCCTTAACGAAGGATATCGTAAAAATATATCAGATGGAACGTCTGATTACGAGCGTGGAGCAAAAATAAGACCAATTTCGGTTGGCACAAGCAATGAAACGTTTAAAGAGAAGGAACTTGTTTCCTGAAACTGAAATATTAAAATATTTTAGTAGTTCATAGGAAATGCATAAAAACCAATTGGTGCCGGAGGCGCATGAAATGAATCTTCACCAAATCCTTTTTGTTTAGTCAAATGCATTCTACCATATCTAACAAAAGTGTTGTCAATATCTACTTTTTTAATCTTAATTCTATTTCTTCCACCAAAAATCTCATCTTTATTATCAAGAAAATATTTTTCAAATGACTTTAAATTTTTCATAAATTATATTTATTTGATTGTAATTTTAATTTTAGTTCAGTTGGAGTCTTAGCAAAAGCCGCAATATTACTTAAATCAGTAGATTTTACACCATCAGAAGGAAATTGATGTTTTATATTTTTTGGTATATTATAATATTGTATTTGCACACCAATAATTTTATGCTCAAAATCAAAAATAAGACTTATAACTTTACCTATATGAGTTGATAAAAATATAATCATATCTTCATATTCAAGTCCCCAACCACTAATATAATTTAATTGTATATAATCTCCAATTTCTGGTATATCGCTCATTGAATATTTTTCAAATGTTTTTAAATTTTTCATAAATTATATTTATTTGCTGTTACTTTCATTATTACTTCTTCTGGGGTTTTACCAAACCCAATTACTGTATTTGCTTTTCCTATCCATATTAGCCAAGAATTATTTTCGGTATCAAAATATCTTATACGAATACTATCATCTGGTTTATTTATATATTTAACTAATATAGTATGTTCTTCGTCTTTAATAACTTGCCCAACGTTATTATTAATAAATTGTGAAAGTTTAATTTCTTCATCTGTTTTTGATCTGTTTGGTAAATTTAAATTAATTATAACATAATCATCTACTTGTACTGAGTTATTATATTTTTTAAATGTCTTTAAATTTTTCATAAATTATATTTATTTATTGCATTTTTTAATAAAAATTCTTTTTTCTCTTGTGGCGTTGCCATTCTAATATTATCGTGTAATATATCTATATGATAAGAATTATTATATTCAATAAAATTATTTTCAAGTTTATCTGGAATAGTATTATATTTAAGAGTATAGTAAGCATATTTAACATCTTCAATTTCGCCAACCGTATTATTTAAAAAACCTTTTAAATCATTTAAATTAAAATTTGCTCCTGTTATAAATCCAACAACTAAATCACCAACATCTGGTTTTTTAATTAATAATCTATTATCTCTTTTAGAAAATCTTTCAAATGTTTTTATCTTTTTCATAAATTATATTTATTTATAGATATCTCCGTATCTGATGTAAACACTTCTTCATTCCAGGACCCTAGATTTTGTTTTGTATTAGGGTCTAAAATATTTAGATAATTGGCTTGAGAATCTTTATATATTTTATTTATAATATATGGTTTTTTGTATTGTGGAATTGGTATATTATCTGTTTTTCTTAAATCTTTTCTAATGCAAATTACAATATCACCTTTTTTATATTTTGATTTTGATTCAAATAACTTTATATATTTCATAAATTTCACTCCATATTATTTATTTCATTCTGTCTCTTATCTTCTCCCTCTGTCATTATCTTTTCTTTATTAGATTGATCACCAAAATTATGATACCAGTAAACTCTTTTTAATACTCCAGCAGAACTTGGCAGAACTCCATCTGGTTTAGGCACACCAAGATAACTCCAATCAATAGTATTATCATTATCACAAATCTCAAAATCATCACTCATAACATCAAAAACTGGATAATAAGTATTAACTTCTAATGAAAATTTCATTGTTATTATATTATCAGAAGTCATGTTTATTTCTCTTGGAATTTCTACACCACTATCAGATGGCAATTTAAATTGTGCATCAATTTTTATTCCAAAATAACTAATATAAAAAAATCTATAATTAAATAGAACATCCAAAATTTTAGTATAACAAATATCTGCTTCCCATTCATTATCTAATCTAATTTGAATATCATATGCTAATGTAACTGGAACCGCCTTTGTCCTACTTACTATAACTTTAAATTCATCATTTATTTTAGTTTCTTTTGCTAAATATGTATTTGGGTTAGCAAATTCATCATCTTTTTGAGAACCACCTTTAAATGTGACTACACCTCTTTGCTTTTGATCAGTATTCAATTCCACTCTGTTACCAACAATATCATCAACAAATGCGTCTAACATAAATCTTTCTTGTCCAGCATATGAAGTGTAAAAAGGAAGTAAAACTCTTATTTTTTTACCATCACTCCAACGATTTATCCATCTCACTTTAGTTCCTAAAACTTTACATAATGCTATTGTCGTCATTCTAACAAAATTATCATCATAATTGTATTCTTCATTTATGTGCATTTTAAACTTTTTTATTTTATTTATATATAAAAAATGGCATCAACAAAAATATGAAGTATCAGAGGAAATTTGTCATAAAAATTATTAATGCGCCATGGACGCCATGGATCAATAAAAATAAAAATCTTTATATTAAAGATTTTATTAAAAACTCAATAGGATTTCATTACACAACAACTCATATTTTAGAAAATGCAAAATTTTGGCGGTATAAAAAAACTTGTGAGAATAGTATAAACTTATTTTTAAAAAATATGGATATCACAAAAATTAAAAATATAGACAATCTTGTTTTTGAAATAATAGAAATAACTGATAATCAAACACTAAGAAATATAAAACTTAATATAATTAATAGATTAAATAAAGATGAAAATTAAAATAGGTGATAAAGTTAAAATAAATAAAAAAAAGGTTAATTTGGATTCATATAACAATACATCATCTTGGTATTCAGATGAAATTTATACTATAAAAGATTTTGATAAAAAATGCAATATTACAACATTGGATAGAAATCTACATCATAGAAATGATTGTAGAATCCATATACTATATTTAAAATCGCTAAAGAAAGAAAGAAAGAAAAAACTTTTAAAATTAAATTCACTATAATATTCGGATAGAACCAAAATTAATCAATTCATAGTTATTAATTTTAAAAGAACACCATCTCCGGATGGTGTTTTTGTTTTTAAAATATTTATATATAATAATTATGAAATATATTAGAAAATTTGAAAATATAGAATTTCCAACAGATGGAGATTATATTTTTTTTATAAATAAGAACAACGGCAATGGTTCATTACTTCGTTTTTTAGAAAATAATATTGGAATAATAAAATATACATATCCAAGTTATTATGAAATTAAATATAAAAATATACCTTCAAATATTGAAGCATATTTTTATAATGAGAAAATATCTTTATCAAAAGAAACAGTAAGATTTGCTACACCTGATGAAATAGAGCATTATGAAATATTAAATAAATACAATATATAACATGAAGCATCTTCAAGGATTTTACGATAAAACAAATGAATCTATTTTTGATATATTTAAAAAATATAAAGATGGTGACTATGTTATAATAAAAGAAGATGGCTTTTTTTATTCAAAAACACCAGAAAAAACTGTCAAATTATCAAACACTACAATAAGAATAACTTCATCAACAATAACAAAAGATATTGAATTTAGTGATCTTAAATATGGAGAATTCAAAGAAAAACAATTTATTACAACAGATAGTAATAATGAGCGAAATTTAATATCAATAGAAAACATAAAAAGAAAAGCAACACAAAAAGAGATAGAACAATACGAATTAGAAATACAATATATAAATAAATACAATATATAAAAATAATCAATAAACATGAAACATCTTCAAGGATTTTACGATCAAACAAATGAGCTAAATGAAGCTAAAATTACCACAAAAGAAATTAAATCAAATTTCACAAACGATACTTTAATTCAAGTGGTAGATGCAGATGATAAAAATATTGGACAAGCCAAAATTAAAAAAGGATTAAAAACTTCTTACAACGTATCGTATAAATTAAAAAATTATAAAGTTAATAAAGATGATTTATCATTAAATACTCACGGACAAATTCAAACTGAATTAAAAAATTTAAAATGAAAAATATGAAAAACCTACACAAATTTGAAAATTATGATAATGTAGATATATCTTGGAATACTGAAGGAATTAAAGGACTAATTAAATATTACGATGAAGAATTAAAAGAAGAACAAGAGTCAAGTCATTTTCCAGAAAGTGAGGAAGAACAGATAAATAGAAATGAAGAATGTCAAACTTTATTAAAAGGTATGATTGATAAAAATTCTTGGTATTACAAAAAATTTAATAAAATTTAATAGAAGAAAAGGCGTTTCTAATTTAAACCTTTATCGTTTTTTATCATATATTATTCTAAATTAAATAAAATATTATTCTAAATTAAATAAAATATATGAATCTTAAAAATGATATGTTCTGGTACAAATACCAACCTAAAAGCCTAAACACAATAATATTATTACCAAGAATTAAAGAATTGATTAAAGATGGTTTATCCGCCAATATGATTTTCTACAGTGATACTCCAGGCACAGGAAAAACCACATTGGCAAGAATACTTTGTAAAGATACGGACAACATAGAATTCAACGCATCAGAAGAAACTGGGGTTGATATTCTAAGAGATCAATTAAAGACACATTGTAAAACTCTAAATCCATTTTTTGGTAAAGAATCACAAAAAACTATATTTCTTGATGAATTTGATGGTGTGTCTGCCGAATACCAAAAAGCAATGAAAGGGTTTTCAGACCGTTATCAACACGTTAGATTTATTTTAACTACCAACTATATTCAAAAAATTGATGACAAAATACTTTCAAGATTTATAAAAGTTGATTTTGATCCTAAAACCAAAGAAGAAACTGATTACCTTCAGACAATGTATTTTAAATATTTAAAAGCAATTGCAACAAAAAATAAAATTGCGATTACAGACGAAGAAATTAGAAAAATGATAATGCTTAGTTTTCCTGATTTAAGACAGGCCACTCAAAGATTGCAAGAAGTTTTTATGACAAATAATACAGATCAATTTAAAAATTTAAGTGCATCTGGTTATGATGATATTTTTCAATTTGTAATGGATGGTAAAAATAATATTGAAGAAAATTATTCTTTCGTTGCTAATAATTTTATTGATAATCCATTAGAATTAATGAAAGCCTTAGGTAGACCATTATTTAGTAGAATACAAAATATTGATAATGAAAATCTTATAAAACAGGGTGCAACACTAATTAAATTACAAAAATCTTATAATGCTGAATATACTTCAACAATAGATCCAGTTTTACATCTAATTTCATATCTAACTGACATAAAAGAAATATTGAAAAAATGAAATATGAAAATTTAACGTATGAAACATTTTGTGGCAGAAACTCAGAAAATTGGAAAAAATAAAAAATATTAATGATTGATAAGGATAAATTTTATGATAGATGGTCAAAATTAGGACTACTTGACGGACTTGATAATGTACAAAAAAATTGGATGGACCAAGTACTTGTTAATGATAGAGAATTTGGTGAAGGAATTCAGCCGTTAGATAATAAAGGAATTAAAGATAAACCAGATTTTTCTGGAATAATATTTCCAATAGTTAGAAGAGTGTCAGCTCAAACACTTGCTTGCGGTGGTTGGAAACAATCAAATAGACAAAAACTAAAACAAGATAGATTAAATAAACTTCGTAAACTTCAAGGTGATGAGCCGAATATCGTATTACCAGATGATGAATATACTGACGGATTAGTTTCAGTACAACCATTATCATCACCATCACCACAACTTTTTTATATGGATTACAATTACACTACAAATTCAAATTATGGACCATATAATAGTAAATCAGAAGCATTATCTAATATAATTATGACACGTAGATATGAAAATCTAACTGTTATAATAGAAAATACTGAATATTGGTTTAAAGGCGGATTAGAAGATAAAAATTTAGTTATAAAAAATAATCAAAAATTAAGAAAAGAAAAATTAATGGAATTAAATAAAATTAATATATAAAAATAAAAATAAAACAATGGATGATATTAAAATTTTTAAAGAAAAAGCTATAAATGATTATATTTTTAATAATATAAATTTATCACACGCAGGTACAAATGATATTAAGCATGGATTAAAAAATATATTAGGCGAAGAACCAGCAGTTAAATTTAACTACAAAGAAAGTATGAAAATAAATGAAACCACTGGTAAAGTTGAAAGATTACCAAATGAATTAGATTCAATAGAAGTCTATTACACTTATATTGGTACTGACAACGCTCCTCATGCAGCACATATGAAATATATTGTAAATTAAAGTGTATTATAATACACTTTATTTTATAAAAAGAGCAATAAAAACGCTATTTAGTGTTTTATATTGCTCTTTTTATTGCTTTTTTATAAAATTAATCTTTTTTAAATACTATGATTATTTCAAAATAAAAAATTTATTATTGATAAAAAATCATTATATTTTTTATCAATAATAAATAAAAAATTATAGCCTTGTTCTAACACTGCTTTCTGCTTAACTAAATTTAATTCTTCATGTAATTCATAGATATACCAAGATTTAACTTCAACTATTAAATTAAAATCATTCAGATAATAATCTGAAAAATAAATTTTATCTTTATTTTTGTGCCTAAATTTTATAGTTTTGCCTCTAACAACATTTATATTCATTTTTTCGCACAAATCAAGAAAATCTTTTTCATAAGAACCTTGATATTTAATTCCATTTTCATGTATTTTCATTTTTGGAAATTGTTTCTTGTGTATTTCATAATTTTGAGAAGGGTAATCTACTCCATATTTTTCATTACAAGTCTTTCTTGATTTTATTTGACAATTATCAGTTGCTAAATAAGATTCCTTACCATACTTTTCAATACAAGTTTTTTAATTTTATCTTGGCATTCTTCAGTTTGTGTATAACTTGTTACGTTATATTTATTTTTATTATTTAAATTTCTAGTTTCTAAAACTATTTTAGATTGTGTTGGCCACTCAACACCATTATTTTTAAAACAAGTTGCTTTAGATTTTTCTCTATTTGTAAAATACTCATCTCCATATTTTTCTTTTTTAGTTTTTTTAAACTGCTCTTTTAATTGTTCAGATTGAAACACAACTTCAACTCCCCAATTTTTTAAATTAGTCTCTTTTTTCTTTTCTTTTATTTGTTCTGACTGTGAAACATTTTCAACTCCATATTTTTCTAAATTAGTTTCAATAGATTTTTTTCTATTTGTAAAATTCTCATTACCATATTTTTCTAAACTAGTTTTCTTTCTTTTAATATATTTACATTTTTCACAAGAATAAAATCCTCCCCTTTTAACATTATTTATATATGACTCAAATGATATTTCTTTTTTAAAATTACACACATCACATTGAACAACTATCCTTAATTTAGAACCATGAATTAAATCATTCGGATTAATATTTACAATATCTTTCAATTTAACATCGTAGCCTAATGATACATAATGATCAATATTCATTTTATTTATTTTAACTTCAATTTTTTCTGTAACTATCATTTTATTTTAATTTATTTTTATAATTCACATCTATTAGTGAATATAGTATATATAAATATTTATAAGTCATAAACATCATTTTTTAAACATATTTGATAAATAATAATATATAATAAAAAAATAATATAAACAAATGATTAGTATGAACTTAATATTGGATGCAAATTATTGTCTCTACAGATCCGTATTCATTTTACATAAATTAAAAACACTTTATGGTGATTTAGAAACACTATTATTAAACGATTATAATAAAATAACAAACGATTATCCATTTAATGTAATATATGTCATATCTGATAGTAAACGGAATTGGAGAAAAAATATATATCCAGAATATAAAGGCAAAAGAAAAAAAGATTTAGATATAGATTGGGAATTTGTATTTGATACATTTGATAAATTCAAAGAAAATATTAAACACAGACATAATTGTTTACAATATCAAATAGATCCTTTTGAGGGTGATGATATTATTGCACATATTGTAAAAGAAACAAATAAAGATGGTGGATCAAATTTGATTTTATCTAATGATGGTGATATTCATCAATTATTAAAATTTAGTGTTGCTGATAATTATATAAATTTAATGTATAACCATAAATTTCAAAATGAAGTTGTTTTTGTTCCAGAAAATTATAGTATTTTTTTAAAGCATATTGAAGACACTACAGAAGGTGATATATTTGATATGTCCGATGATAATATTGATTTTATGAATTATTTTGATAAATTAACAAGTAGAGCAAAAATCAAAGAGATTAATAAAGAAGAATCATATTTCAAAAAACTAGTTGCTGGTGATACAGGTGACAATGTTTTAAGTGTTGTCAAATTTACAGAAAAAACAAAAGGAATTGGTACAACTGGTTCTGGAACAGTCTACAAAATGTTCAAAGATAGATATCCAAATGAAATTGATTTTGATTCTGATGAATTTATAATTCAACTAAGTGATATTTTATATATTTATAAAAAAAACAATAGGGAGATAGATTTTAAAGAAAAAGTTATTGAAAATATTAAATTCTCCAGAACTTTAACAAGATTAGATGGAAAATATTTACCAACTGGATTTCAGAAAATTCTATATGATAATATAAAAATTTAACATGCAATAAACACCGTTTTTCGGTGTTTATTGCAATAAAAAATCCTTCTTGTGAAGGATTTTTTTATTTTAAATTTAATATATACTTATTATTATGAAATATATTAAAGCATTTGAAGAATTAAAAGATATTGGCAATTACGTTATATGTGAAGAAAAAGATTCTAGTGTTGATAATTTTGAAATAGAATCTTTTATAAATAATAATATCGGTCAGGTTGTTGATCATAGGACAAAAAATAATATGAATGTTGCATACGATGGAGTACCATCAATTTATAATATTTTTGTACAATATGAAAATTTACCAAATGAAATAGAGTATGATTTTGAATATCATAAACATATAAAAAATTGTAGAATATTTAGTTTAGATGAAATTAAACATTCTTCAAAAAACAAAAAAGATTTAGAATCAATACTAATATCAAAAAAATATAATTTATGAAATATATTAAAGCATTTGAAGAATTAAAAGATAAAGTTAATGATTACCAAAAATATATTGGCAAATGGGTTATAATTAAAGCATTATATGCCAAAAATAATCATAAAATAACAATTGCACAATTTATAGATATACCAAAAGATAATTTTGTGCATCTATACATTTCTAAAAATACACCTTTTAGTGTAGGTGGACATTGTGGTGTTCATATATCAGCTTTCGATGTTTTAGATTATTGTGATAATGAACAAGAAACGAAAGAAATGCTTAATAATGCAAAAATGAAAGAAGAAGCAAAAAAATATAATTTATGAAATATATCAAAACGTTTGAAACAAAAAAAGAATACAAAGTAGGAGACATTGTCGTTTTTAAATATCAGAAAATGAATCATCAATTTGATATAAAAGTAGGTATTATTAAAAAACAAAATTCAGTATTTTTTGATTGGTGGGATATAACAGATTTAGATAACACAGAGTATGGAGATTTGGCCACAAAAAAGTCTCATATATTAAAAAAAGCCACACAAAAAGATATTGATAATTATATGATGGAACCTAATGCAAAAAAGTACAATTTATGAAATATATAAAAACATTTGAAACATTAAAAACTGTGGAAATTCAGCCTATAACCTTCAAAGAATGGCTAATCAAAAATCCACAAGAGGTTTGGGATGGTCACTCACTTGGACAAGTTGCTTATATTAATACAATTAAAATTAATTGTGGCAATTCAAATTTAATTGATTTAAATGGTATATCACAATTTAAAAATCTTGAACATTTAGATTGTTATGATAACAAACTAACATCAATACCTGATATATCTAATTTATCTAAACTTAAATATTTATCCTGTGAAAATAACCAATTAACTTCACTACCTGATCTATCTAATTTATCTAATTTTAAAGAATTATATTGTTATAATAATAAATTAACTTCATTACCTGATCTATCTAAACTATCTAAACTTGAATATTTATATTGTTATAATAACCAATTAACTTCATTACCAGATTTATTCAATTTAAATAATCTTGAAGAATTATCTTGTAAAAATAACAAATTACCATATAATAATTTAAAAGAATATTTAATATGGCATAAAAAAACATATTCCTGGATGTGGGATGCAAAAAAGTATAACATATGAAAATAAAAAGATTTAACAATATAAACGAAAATTTAACATCAGTTGTTAAAGAATTTATAAGAAATTTTGATGATTCTACGGATTCTGGAATTATAGATTGGGTTGATACAGTATCAGTTGATACAAATTTACACGACTATAAGAATTTTACAAGTTCATCAAGGAAAGCACTAAGTTTTGCTAGATCAAAAAATTTAAAAAAATTAGAAGAATATTTTTTAGTTGATAAAGAGATTGAAATAAAAGAAAAAGAATTTCAAGAAGAGATTGAAAGATTAAGATTAAAAAAAGAAAATCTTTCAATTATAGCAGGTGATGAGTTACTGTATAAATTTCAAGAGGACTTATTAAATAATAACTATTTTAATAAATTTTATGATTTTTTTATTAAAGATAGTATAGAAAATTCATCAGATTCTAATATTGAAGATATAATAGAGTATTCAGAAATACATCCAAAAATATTAAAAAAATATAGAAGTAAAATACTAATTAGTATAAATACAACTAAATATAACATATGAAAATATATAAATTGAATGAAGAAACTTGGTATAAAAAAACAGCTACCTATGAAATTAGGAGACAAAATGATGATGGGATTATAATTAATGTTAATTCTACTGAAAAAGCAATTAAAATAATAAACATGTGTAAAAAAAGAAATATTGATTTTTATATTCTTAAATATACAGCAGAAACTATCACCGAAGAGCAATTAAGAATGGAAGGAGATACAATAAAATATAATATATGAAAAATTACAACAATTTTATAAATGAAAAAAATTGGTACGCAGAAAATCCATCTATAAAGTATTCAGTTATAAGAGAAAAAGATGATCAACTTATTTTTAACGGCGATTTAAATGCCGCTTCTAACGTATATTATTATCACAAAGCAGATGGTGATAAATGTTATATATTAAAGCATACAATAGAAACTATCAATGAGGATCAATTAAAATTGGCAGAAGAAATAACTAAATATAACATATGAAAATAAAAAAATTTGACGCAATTACAGAAAAAGATCAATTAAAAGAATTATCATATTTATATGATAAAAAATCTACCGAATATTATATAAAATTTATAAATGATAGATATGAGGATTTATATACAGGACATTATTCAAATGATTTAAATAAAATTGCCGACAATTTTATTAAATTAAAAAATGAAAAACCATATAATTTTTACTATATATTAGAAACAACGAAAAACAACAGAATTATACCAACAGAAGAACTTGAAATTTTAATAAATTCAAATAAATATAACATATGAAAAATTACAATCAATTTATAGAAGACACAACTGGAAAATATATAAATGTTAATTATAAAATAATTATAAGAGACATGAAAGACAATCCGGAATTATTAATAACCGATTTTAAAATCATGTCATCAGAAGATAAAAAACTAATAATAAAAGCCAAAGGATATGAAAATGTATATCTAAACGGTTATAATGATGGCAAAAAAAAGAAAGGATGGGCATCTTTTGATGATTTTAAAGATGATAAAACCAGAACAGTTTGGAACAAAAATTTTGAAAATGGTTCTAAAAAAATAAAAGTAATAACTAATGAAAATAAGTAAATTTGAAAAATTCGTAGAAAATGTATCTAATTTAGCAAAAATTAGAAAATGGGATACATATGATTTTAGTAATCGTAGGAAAAAAGATCAAAGAGATACTTCAGATTTATATTTTACATATAATTTGAAAAAAGATGAATTAGGTAAATATTTAAATACATGGTTTACTGGTGTAGTTTCTAAATCTAAAGATGAAAGCAAAATATATAGAGATGAAATGATCACTCTTAAAAAAGTAGATAAAGAAACTGCTACACATTTATATGATAGAGACTATAATCCAATAAGTATTAATATTATGTGCCCAACTGGTGCTAAATTTAAACAAGATGAAAATGGAAATGATTTATATATTATGAAAGCACAACTTCATTCAATAGACGATTCATCATATGGTATTTGGTGGGATGATCAATATGGAACAGGATATCCATTAGATAAATTAATGGAAATAAGAGAGCAATTAATGAAATGGATCAATGCTCATCCTATAATAAATGGAGAAAAATTTTTTGATATATGTGTTAGTTTAGGTGCAGTAGAAGAAACAAAGGATTATAATTGATTCAATTTTTCAATAATATTTGTTGTTGAAAAACCTTCTGTCAATTCTATTGTTAGTATTTCACCACCATTATGTTTTACTATATCATATCCAACTATATTTTCTTCAATATAATCTTTACCTTTCGTTAAAACGTCTGGTATAATCATTTTAATGAGTTCTAATGGCGTTTCTTCTATGAAATGAACAACAGCATCAACAAAAAATAAAGATGATAAAACAATTGCTCTTGAATTTTGATTATTGATAGGCCGACTTGGCCCTTTGGCTATCCAATAAGGAGAATTGTCAGAATTAATTCCAACTATAAGTATATCACCTAAATCTGCAGCTTTAGATAAATATTCTACATGACCACGATGTAAAATATCAAAACAACCATTCGTAAAAACTATTTTTTTACCTTCTAATCGCCAAGTTTTAATTTGATCTTGAAGTGCATTCCAATTATAAATTTTAGATTTAACAATATCAATATTTTTCATTAAGATTATATTTTTTTTATCAAAATAAGTTTTATATATTTATCAATCGTAAATCAATTAAATGAAAAAATTTGCAAAAAAACTTAAAAACACATTTTAAACATTAAAAACATGAAAAAATTATTATTTATTTTTATTTTACTTTTTGCTGTATGTATTACTGAAGCAAACGCAACGCCAACATATAAAAAACCGCATAATACAATTTTATCTAAACGATCAAATCGGCATAGAGATTATATTATTGCAACCAATCGCTTTAATTGTAACTCAAAAACTACAACACCATATAAATCAAGATATAGTAAATCGCTTATGAGAAATTTTTTATTTATTCGTTTTTAAACTGACAATTTGACATAGTTTTTATAAACAAATAAGACAAAAATGGATAAACAATATAATGGCACACAAATTGTTTATTTATAATCAAAATAAACAAGGATAATTTATCCTCAAAAAATAAAAATATATTATGATTAGAAGTTTAGTGAACAGAGAAAATCCATTTTTGGATTTTGCAAAAGATTTTTTTGATACTAATTTTGATTATTTACCAACATTAACAAAAAATGGTGGGTTATCAAATATTTCAGAAAATGAAAGCGACTATCTTGTTGAGATTTCAGCACCAGGTCTCAAAAAAGAAGACATTAAAATTGAATTAGAAAATGACGTTCTTAAAATTTCTTCGAATGTTGAAAATGAAAAAGAAGAAAAAAACGAAAATTATCACAAGAGAGAATTCTACAAATCAAGTTTTGAAAGAAGTTTCGCAATTCCTAAAGGTGTAAATAAAAATGAAATTTCTGCAACAATGACTGATGGAATTTTAATTGTTGAAATTCCTAAAATGAAAGAAGAAAAAAAGAACGAGAATATCAAAATCACAATTAAATAAAAAAAAAGAGCCTAACGGCTCTTTTTTTTTTATTTAATTGCTCAACGAATCAGCAAAATCATCATTTTCTTTATCAATATTATCATAATAACCTTCTTTATCAGAGTCAGGAACAACTTCAATTTCTATTGGATCAGGTCTAACATCTTCTGCTCCAGTTTGTTCATCAAATTTATTAACTTTTTTAATCAAATTATCAAAATCAGCAATTAAAAATTTTTCCATTATTTCTCTATATCTCCTATAAAGAAGTTCTTCAATATTAAAATCTCTTTCTTCCATATAAATATGTGAATCTGATTGATCTTCGTCAAAGACCTCAATAGGAAAGCCAGTTTCGTTATTATAAAATGGAGTTGCTTTTACTACAACACCATCAGCCTCATCAATAAATTTAAAAATACCTTCAGATGGTTCATAATCAAATTCAAATTCACCAATTTTTTTATCTTCAAACAATTTTTTAGAAAAATAACTAAGAACGCTTGCTTTATATTGATTTTCTACTCTAGAATCTTGAATTTTTTCAACTAAAACAAATTCAGATCCAACTTTAAATTTTTTGAGATTATCAATTTGCTCATTTAACCATTTCATATCGAAATTTCTATAAACATTTTGTTTAACTTTTTCTAATGTTAAAATTCTTTCTTTAATTCTAACATCATCAATTAAACCCTTAATTTTTTCAACCAATTCCTCTTTACCAAAAATATCAATATCAGAATTTATCTTTTTTTCATTTGTTATTTTAAGAGCAATAGAATTGTCTATTAAAGAATAAATTTCATTTCTAAGAGAATCTTTCATTTCATATTTTGGCTTAACCTCATGTTCTAATGTACTAAATTTTTTCATATTTTTATTTTATTTTTATTTATAAGTATAACCTGATCTATCATTCCAAACAAGCCCAGATAATTGCAAATAAGTTACATTGCTCATTTCTATTGCTGGATATGTATTTGCTAATGTTGTTCCTGATGTATAAGGGTATTCATATTTCAAAACACCAGCAACTACACTTTTTCTTTTAATTGACCAAAATGCATCTGTATCCTGTGTACCGGCAGTTGCATAACCATAATATGTTGTTCCTGATGAAGAATCTCCATCAAAAGGATCTATTCTTTGAAGTTCTAATGCCATAATTTTATTTTTATTTTATCTTATATATAAATTTTTTAAACTCATATTTAAAATAAAATTACATAAAAAAAAGTTGATATTTACAATATCAACTTTTTTAATAGCGTGGAACCGGCGGGATTCAAACCCGCGTCCAAAATAGTCTTTCGGCATCTTCTACAAGTTTAGTTTCATTTTTCTAAATAAAACAAAAATAAATAATTTTTATTTAGGTAATTATTAAATCCTATAACATTTTTATATCAGTATAAAATAGTTTACTAAAAAAACTAGTCTGGTTTTCTTGTTTAGGCTACAGAAACTTCATTCTCAACGACAGATCCAACAACTGAAATTGTTGATTTAGAAGAAACTACGTGCGTATGTACATTGCCATTTATTGTTTGTATCCATTAATTTATTAATCGCTTATTAGATTATGCGATACTTGCTGATAACCTCATTTCACAATCCTGTCAAATTCAGTCGATCCCATATTTTCAATGAACATTAATATTACAAAAATTATATTTGATCTGATATACTGCAACCATTAATCTCAAAATGTCCATCAGATATTTTTCTTTATATTGAGGTCAGTAATATTAATAAAGTATATAGTAATGTTTATTTATGAAGTTTTACTATTTTAAAAGCTTTTTCTAAAATAGTAATTTCGTCAAAAAGATTATACTTTTTAACAACTCTTGATAAATCAAGAGGCTCGTTCATAGAAGCAATGTGATTTCCAAACCATCTGTTCAATATGTTTATAGCTGAATTTAAATCACGATCTATAATTATGGTGTCTGATAACTGAACTTTCCGATCTTCCAATTTGATCTTATTATCAAATAATTTTCCAGTTAAACAGTTAATTTGTGTTGTCCATTTTTCATCAATTTTTTCTAAGTTTATATTTTTTGCTTGACACTTATAACCAAGAAATTGTAAAAACATTGTAATGTTTGATTTATGAAATGATTTACGAATTCCTTTTTTATTTTCATTTACTCCTTCTGTAGACATCAATCGTTTAACCGTCAGGTCACCAATTACAATTGTGTTGTAATTCATATTCACTAATTTTTTGCTTTGAATATGTAAAGCTTGTTTTACTTGTTCGTTCTTCTTATGATAACATTTATTCAATACGTTATTTAACAATAGATTCCTATTTGATCCTTTGATAGTTTTACTTCTTTTTTTTTGTATTTTAGCAATTTGTTTTTGATAATAATCATTAATTTTTTTAGATTTATTTTTTAATACTATCATTTCACCATTATTATCAACACCCGTTGCCAATTTTGTTAAGCCTAAATCAATTGCAAGAATTCTGGTTTTAATATTTAAATCATTCTTATATTCTATTTTATCATCAATAACTAAATCACATAACCATTTATTCCTAATAAATTTAATTCTTATTTCCTTAATATTTAATGATTTTATATCTATTTTTGATTTATATTCAAATGGAATTTGATTTATAAAAAATCTATTTTTCTTTATCATCCAACCAGATTGATTAAAAGATATAGTATGAAAATTATTATCCTCTATTTTTCTTGGCGGTCTAGCATTTTTATCTTTTTTGATTAAATTAAAGAATGATCTATAAGAACCATATAATTCTGTTGCTATAGTTTGTATTGCCTTTGAATTTAATTTTTTCCAATCTGTACATTCTTCCTTTAACTGAGGAAGTAAATTATGTAAATCAAAATTATTAAATATAGTTTTGGTTGTATTGTATTTTTCTGTTTGAATATCAATCAATTTATTCCATATATCTTTACGAATATCAGACAATTTTTGTAATTCAAAAATTTGGTCTTTTTCTGGAAATAATCTTATTTGATATGTTTTCATTACTATTTTTAGTTTATAACACTATATATAAATAAAATAAAGTCATATTTTTATATTTCCATAAAAATATCCAAAAAATTAATTTATTGAATTTTATTCATTTTTAACTTTATTCAAAATTTCTTTTAATTTTATACATCTATAATTTCTTGAATTTTATTCATTTATAACTATTTCCTATTTTAGATTTCATTTCTTTAAATATAATATAGAATTTTCATAATCTATTATAGCATTTCTAGATAATAAATAATCAGAGCCAATTAATCCAGCAACAACAAAATTATCTTTTTTAAAATATGGATTTAATTCTTCTAAATCAATACCAAGAAATGGTATATGTAATTCTTTTATATTATAGTCAAATATTATATAAATATTTTGCAAGCCACCAATACCAACATATCTTTCTATTGGTTGATTAATATAAGAAAAATTATATTTTTTATATTTATTTATATCTAAAAATGATTTACTAGAACCACTATCAATCAAAAATAAAGTTGATTTATCATTTAGAGTCAATTTAATAAATAATATATTATTTTGCCTTATTATATTATATTTATCATATTGTGCATAAAAGTTTTTAGAACTTACGCAACCAAATAACAACAATACTAATATAATAATAATTTTTTTCATTTTTATTCATCAACTCTTGACATTATATCTTTTTCTATTTCTTCTTGTGTAATATTAGGATATTTCTCCTTTATTGCCAAATATAATCTATCTTTATCATTTTTTAAAGCTTCTATTTTATCATAATATGGTCTAACTATATCTTGTATAATTTTAATTTCTTTTTCCAGAACAATCAACTTATTATTAAGCTCTAATGTTTTTCTAATTTCATTTAAATCTGATTTAACTGTTGTCTCCATATCATCTTTGATTTTTTCAAATATTTTCTTTCTCTCAAAAATAAATGGTTCCTGTTTTAAGATTTCTTTCAAATTTTGAATATAAATCTTTCTTATTCTTACTCCTTCATTAATATATTGTTCGGCTATCATCCTTCGATTTCTTTTTTTCTTTTTTCAATCATATATTGAATATATTCTTCTTCACCCATTTTATTAATTTTAATATCCTCTTCTGATAATGGCATCACATTATGATCACTTTCATATTTAGCCTTATACCAATCATCCATATTAAAATCAATATCTTCAATCTTCTCATTTAAACCATATTCATCATATTTAGAAACTAAATATCCAACATCGTAAGGAACGCCAGAAGGTCCTGAAAAATAATCAATTAAAAAGCTAGAAATATCAGAGTAATCATCAGATTCTATTGCTCTATCAATATAATAATCAGACAAATATCCAGCCATCTTTGTTATCTTCATTTCATATTCTCTATATTTTCCCATTATTCTTCTTCTTTTTTTTCTTCTTCAACACCCAATTCTTTATTTATTATTCTTTTAAGTTGATTATAAATTTCTTCCTTGAGTTTAGAAGGGTCTTTTAATATTTTATTTGATATTAAATTTGCATAATATTCAACAGCATCAGCTTCAACATTTTCTTGAACCATTCCAATAAAAGTTGGATTTGGAATATTCTCTTCTATTTCAACATTTAATTTTACTGGATAATTATTCTTAAACATCTTAAACATCATTTGAATTGGATCTACTACTGTAGCTGGCTTAGATTTAGGCTTAGAAGATTGTGCCTGAATTTCAAAAGGATCTTGTGAATTTTCTATTTCACCATTTAAAAGTTTGTCTTCTTCAGCGTCCCAATCTTTTTGTTCTGATGGCATTTGAGCACCTGGCATACTTTGTCTCCATTGGGCTATCATAGCATCTTTTTCTTCTCTCGATAAATTAATTTGACCTTCCATTTGAGGTTGTTTTATAACTCCACCTGGTGGTAATGAAGTATCAGAAAGAACAACTGGAGCTTGAACAAATTTTACACTAGCACCACCTTGATTTTCATTTACTTTACTACTATCTATATTTCTAATTTGATTGGCGATATTTAACAATGGATCAGTTGAATAATTAGTATTAAAAAATGTATTTGGATCAACTTCGGCTTGGATATCATAATTTCTTTTAAAAACATCTTTCTTAATACTAATACTATTATTTAACACATAAAAATCTGCATTTTCATTCATTATTGAAACCTGCTCACCAGTTGCTTTATTTACATAATTATTTGACATGACAAAATTATTATTTTTATGATATATATAATAACGTATAGGTTCTATTTAAAAAGTTTTTTAAAATTTAATATATATAATATGATAACAAAATTTGAAATATTTGAAAGTTCTATATCAGCAAACGGGGTTGGTGGTAAATCTTATCCAGATCATAATACTCCAAAATTTAAAATTGGAGATGAAGTTATGGTTATTTATGATTTAAAACAATTTGGATATCCATATGGTATAGTAAAAGGTGATTTAGTTAATATTATAGATTTTTGGATAAATGGCAATGGAAATATTAGTTATACAATAGATAGTCCTAAATTACGTGAAATAAAAAAAGGTATAGATATTAGAAATGACGATTTTGATGAATTTAATTTTGAATATGAATGGAAAATAAATGCAAATAAATATAATATATGATAACAAAATTTGAAATATTTGAAAATATTATTTTAGACACATCTGGTTCTATGAATGATTATAAACATACAAAAAATAATAAATATAATGAATATTCTTGCAGAGATGAATATTATATTATAATAGATTCTGATATAGTAAATACTAGCACATGGTTAAAAATTGAAAAATCAGAAAAAATTAAAAATTTTATAGAAAATAATATAGGGCAAATTCACAAACATCTTAGTTGTGGTCTAACAATTTACGATATATACATAAAATATAAAAATATACCAAAAGATATTAAATTTTATTTTGAAAATTTCAAAATTGACCTAACCAGCAATCAACGTGAAAATATAAAATATGTTGAATTTGTCTCAAAATATAAAGAAGCTTGCGAAAAATATTTAATGAATAAAATAAGTACAAAATATAATTTATAAAATTTATATATAAACAAATGGCAGAGTTAAGGTATACAGAGTTAAAATTCGAAGGAAAAATTTACAATGAGCAATGGAAAATTGATGAAATTCTAATTAAGAACAAATTCAATTGGATGGTTAATGCTGAAATAAAAAATGCTAGACTTGAAATTTTTGAAAACACATTAGTCTGGAATGCTGGCATTTGGTACAATGGTTCTTGGTATTTTGGTGTTTGGAGAGATGGTGAATGGAGATATGGAACATGGCAAAATGGTGTATGGTATAATGGGGTTTGGAGAGATGGTACATTTAAATCAGGTATTATATATAAAGGTAAATTTTTTAAAGGTAAAATAGAAAGTGGAGAAATTCGTGGTGGTCAATTTATTGACGTACAAATAGATCCTAAAGTTGTCGAATATACTGATGACGAATATCAAGTAAAAAAAGAAGAAGAAAAAAAACAAACACAAGTAGCAACTGCAACTGCGGAACCTACTACTGTACCACAAACAAATGTAGTTAAAGTTCATAGTACACAACCACCATCTCAACAACCTGTTGCACAACCAAAAATACAACAAGAAAAAAAAGAATATAAAAATATGAAAAAAATAAAAACATTTGAATCTTTTTCAAATAATTCAGAATTTGTAGAATTTAAAGTTGGTGATATTGTTAGGTTAAAAAAGTTCACTATTACCGGAAGGGACATACCCCGCATAAAAGACGAATGCTTTAGGATAGATAAGATAAATTCAAATTATGATGATCATGGTCAAAAAAGTGAAGATAGATTAGATGGAAAATATCATTTAATTCTAATCGGAAATGAAAATGATTCTGTAACTACTTGGAAAAATAGTACAGATATAGAATTAGCACCAGAAATAATACAACAAATGAATAAAAAAGAATATGAAAATAAAAATATGAAAAAAATAAAAACATTCGGAAAATTTGTAGAATCCGTAGGTGAATATGAAGATAGTTTTGTTAAAGTTAATAGAGATGAAACTGAATTAGAAACATCTGATAGACCAAATTTAGGTAAACTAAAACAAAAACCTGGCAAAATAGTCATTGAAACACCTAGTAAAACAGATGCTTATAATGCAAAAATGAGATTGGGAGGAGATATTATTCAAGAACCTGGATTTTCTGACAAACAAATCCACACAGTTAAAGACACAAAATAAGATGAAATCTTATATTAATTTTATTAAAGAATCAGCTAATAGTCATGATGATTTTGTTAAAATTTTACAAGACATCATAATAAAAGACGACAAAACTATTAATGGATTTGAGTTTAATGAAGATTCCAGAAGTGGAGCATTTGAATGGTATAATGGGGATTATATTATATATTCCACACCATATTGGGACGGAAATATGGATTTACCAATTGATATAACTAATAAAAATGGAGATGAAATAGATGAACAATTTTTTGACTTGATAGAATTAAAAAACGTCAATGATGTTAATTCAATTATTAAATTTTATTATGAAAAAATAGATGAAATAACATATCAATTAAGCAAAAGAACCGAATTAAAAAAAGATTTAGAATTAATATTAAAAAGTGTCAATTCAATAAATATTGAAGGTTATTTTACTATAGGTAGACACAATAAAGTTTGGTCAAAAATATTAGATCCTCTTCTTGATGATGATATTATTGATATATTAAATATAATAAATAAAAAATACTCAGATATTATATTAGCAAATAAATATAATATATAAAAAGTAAACCCATAATTATAAATATATAATATAAAATTATTTATAATTATGGATTTTGTTTATCTATTAGAAAACACAAATGAATCAAACACAGTATATAAAATTGGTTTCACCAAAAAAACAATACGAAGTAGAATACGTCCATTACAAACTGGAAATGCTTACGAAATAACAGAATTATATAAATTTCCAACAAAATATAACCGCCGTCTTGAGACATCCCTTCATCGTCACTATAAAATAGATAGAATGAATGGAGAATGGTTCAAATTATCAGAAACTGATGTTGAAAATTTTCTTGCAATTTGTGAAAGATTAGAAAAAGGATTTGATGCTTTAAAAGATAATCCATTTTTTAAATATTAAATAGAAATTGTATTTTTTTATTTGGAACAACTATCAATATAATTCTGCAAATCTTTCAATATTTCTTTATCTATTTCTTTTGCCATTTCTTCACTAAGTTTACAGGTAAAAAGTTCTCCAATATCAGCAGTTGTTGAATTATCAATTATTTTTTGAATTATTTCATATATTACATCCTGATTAATTTTAAAGAGTTTTATTTTTCTCATTATTTTAATATTTATTGAATAATATATTTTATTAGTGCCAATATATTCTACATTAAAATATCTTTCAATAATTTTTTTGTCATTAGCATCTTTAAATTTATATTCAAAAATACTATTAGATACAAAATATTTCAAATCTTCCGCCATTTGCCTTGTCCAAATTGATTTCAATACTCTCACTTAACTCCTGTATGTCCAAAACCACCCAATCTATCAGTTTTTTCCAAATCTTCAACTATATCCCATTCACACGTCTCATATTTATTAATTACCATCTGAGCAATTCTATCACCATTATTTATCATAAATGTTTTAAGAGACAAATTAACTAGCAACACACAAACTTCCAAACGATAATCCGAATCAATTGTACCTGGAGTATTTATAACAGTAACACCATTTTTAATGGCAAGTCCACTTCTTGGTCTTACTTGCACTTCATATCCTTCTGGCAATTGAATATAAATCCCAGTGTGTATCATTATTCTTTCCATAGGATCTAATTCTATTTCTTTACCATTCTCAATATATGCTCTTATATCCATTCCCGCTGAGCCTGAAGTAGCATATTCCGGCAATTCATTATTTGATTTATTTACAATTTTAACTTTCATATTTTTCTTTTATTTTTTTTAATTTTATTTCTATAATCTCCAACTTTCATAAAACCGAAAGTTTTTTTAATTTTAATTGTCTCTCTTCTTTAAGTGTGTAAAAATATTCAGATATAAAGTCTTCTGTCACTGGCACACCATTTACACTATAATTATTCCAACTATAATTAGATGAATATGTCGTAGATGTTGTTGATGTACAAGCAGTTGTTGTTGATGTTGTGTTTGAATTAAATGTAGATCCTGAATATGGTGGATTATATATTATCGTAGATCCTGAAAGTCCTGAAACTGATGGTGATAAACATGATGACCAATATGTGCCTGGCACACCATATGTCTTAATAGTCTCTTTTATAACTTTATACTTTTGTCCTTTTACAAACATAACATTCTTAAACGGATTAATTAAATTAATAAAAGATTTATTACTAGTATAGTAATTCTTTTTACACAACAAAAAATATTCTGTTTTCATAACCAAAAATCGTCTATATTATCTTTTTTAACTTCTACTTCCTCAATCTCTTTCTTAATTTCCACAGAAACTTGTTTTTTAATTTTTTCTTTTTTTATTGGCGCGATAAATGCGCCATCATTCAAATCTTCAATTTCATCTACTAATTTTTCAGAAATAGATGTATAACTACTAATATGATTTGGATCATAATTTAAAATCAACAATTCAGTACCCTTTGTGTCTTTATTATCAGAAAAAGATGCAGATGATCTAAAAAAATCTCTTTCCAACCAAGTATATTTATCTTTAGGTAGATGCTGAGACAATGCTGGAAAATCATAATATGATAAAGCCCATCTAGATTTCGTTGTTTTTAGTAATTCTAATAATCTCATATGAGTTTGTTGATTAAAACTATCCTTAACACCATACCAAGATGCTCTCATTCCAGTATCGTTACCATCTTTATCGTTACTGAAATAAGGAGGATCTAAATAAAAAAATGTATCTTCCGAATCATACATTTTTATCAATTCTTCAAAATCTAAACTATGAACATTCGTAATTTTAGATAATTTAACTTGATATTCTTTCTTTTTTAATTTATTAATAAGAGCATATAATTTAATTTTATTATTTCCTCCCATTCCACTATAACCACCGCTTCTTGGAAACACCCCATTAAAAGTTGATGTTAATAAAAATGCATATTTTACACCAGCATCAAAATCAGGAATATTAGTTGGTGGATTATCTAAAAAATTTGTAGCACTTTTATCGTGTTTATAAGAATAAAATATATCTTTATGAAATTGTTTATATTCCTCACCAGTTTTATCAGTTTTTAAAAATCCATTATTTATTTCATTTTCAATTTTAGATAAAAATATTTTATGTTCTTTTAAACAGGCAAATAAATTAGCCATATGTTTATTATAATCATTGTATATTATATTTTTAACATTAGAATAGTCTAATCCTATTGTTGTATATACCCACATTGCGCCAGAAAATGGTTCCGCAAAAGTTTTTATATTTTTTGGTATATAATCGTATATCCAATTAGACATTTTGCTCTTCGCGCCAAAGTATGAAATCATATTAATTATATTTTTTATTTATTTAGTTATATTTTTTTCCTTTGTTTAGATTTCCTTCATAAAAAATATCATCAACATATCTATTAGTTGACCACATTGGATTTAGATTAGATAAAGCATTAACTACTGATGGTAAATCAATAGAATCAAAAGTTCCAACACTACGGATATGATCAACATACCACTCACCATAATTTTCCCAATTCATACCTTCTATCCAATTTTTTTCTATATGTTCTTTTAATTCCATAGCAGAATAACCAAGTGAATTTAATGTTGTGTCAAATTTTTCTTGTTTTAATTGTACAATTGTTCTTCTTAATAATGACCGCCATAATACAATATGTTTATTTTTAGAATTATACTCGTTACACCATTTCCTTTTCGATTCTTTACCTTTTTCAGACTGGCTATATTCTTTTTTCTTTTGCTTGAAATATTCCTTATGATTATTATAATATATCTTAAAATTTTCACTTACTTCTTCTATATGGCTTTCACGTCTATTTTTATTTTTTAGTTGATAATATTCTTTATTATCGTTATAATTTTGTAATATTTTATCATGTTTTTCTTCTCTATATTTTTTTGTTTTCTCTTTATATCTCTCTTTATTCAAAATATAATATTTTTTCTGATTTTCTTTAATCAATTCCTTATTATTTTCTCTATAAATTTTCTGTTTTTCTTTAATCTGTTCTTTATTTTCAATATTATATTCTTTTACATGGTTTTTTATATATTCTTTATTTTCTTCATAATAAATTCTACACTTATCTGAAACTTGCTTCTTATTTTTTAAATAATTATTTCTTTTATTTTCAGAATAGCATATTTTGCAAATATTTCTTCTATTATTATTTGAATGTAACAAAAATTCTTCAACATCTTTCTCTTCCCCACACTTTTTACATATTTTTCTCATAACTGTAATATTCTTTTTTCTCAATTGCATTATTTTTAATTAAATCATCATAAATTAAATATTCAATATATTTTGAACAATTTTCAATATTACTTTTTAAGTATTCTCTAATTTCAATGCTTAAAGCAACTGAAATCTTTTCTTTTGTTTTTATCTTTTTCATAAAATAGGTATTTTATAGGTATATATAAATAAAATAAAGTCATATTTTTCCATTTTTAAATATTTTTTTGACTATAATTAAAAAAACATTTTTATATGATAAAACCTAAAAAAAAATCTATTGGAATAACAATAGATAAAGAACTTAATGAAAAACTTGAAAAATATTTAAAAGAAAAAAAATTAAGTAAATCTGAGTATATAGAATTTCTAATAAAAAAAGATAAAGAGTAATTTTTGCAGATTTGCAAATAAGCATATTTTATTTTTTATTTTTTTTTAATATATAGAATAAAAAATGCTTATGAGAAAAAATTACGGATGGAGTCCAGACCTCCCAGATCAAAGAGACTACGTTTACACAATGTCTCATATTACAACTTTACCAACTAAAATTGATTTAAGACCATTATGTCCGCCAGTTTATGATCAAGGTCAACTTGGGTCATGTACGGGGAATGCAATTGCTGGTTCAATAGAATATGAACAAATAAAGAAAAAAATACTAAAACCTTTTGTTCCATCTAGATTATTTATCTATTATAACGAACGAGTTATTGAAAATACTGTCAATCAAGATTCTGGTGCTATGATACGTGATGGAATGAAAGCAGTAAGCACACAAGGTGCTTGCAATGAAACAACTTGGCCATATATTATTTCAAAATTCAAAACAAAACCAAACGCAACAGCATTTAAAGAAGGATTAAAATATGAAGCAAAAGTTTATTCAAGAGTTACACAAGACTTAAATTCTTTAAAACAGTGCCTTGCTTCTGGTGATCCTTTTGTATTTGGATTTACAGTTTATTCAAGTTTTGAATCAGCCACTGTTACAAAAACAGGAATTGTACCAATGCCAGCATCTAATGAATCAGTACTAGGTGGACATGCTGTACTATGTGTAGGCTATGATGATTCTATTCAAAGATTTATTGTTAGAAATAGTTGGGGACCTACTTGGGGGATGAAAGGTTACTTCACTATGCCTTATGCTTATTTAACAAATAATAATTTAGCAGATGATATTTGGGTTATAAAAGACGTTAATATTTAATAAGGAAGAAAATCCAGAGAAATCTGGATTTTTTATTTTTAAAATATTTTTTATTTAAAAAAATTTGTTTTATATTTGTAGTCATTCTTATTATAAACATTAATTCATAAAAAATTCAAAAAACATGAAAAAAATTAAATTTTTATTTCTATCATTGGTAGTAGCATTGTTATTTTCAAGTTGTTATCAAGTTCAACCAGATGCTGGTGTAGAATCTGTACTCATTTACAAACCAGCTATTTTCGGACATGGTGGCGTGGACAAAACACCAATTTCAACAGGATCTACGTGGTGTGTATTCACTACAGAGCATAAAGAATTCACTATCACACCTGAAACAATTACAGAAGATTTCGTAAACATGATTCCATCTGATAACACACCAGTTTCATTCAGTGCTTATTTGAAAGTTCAAGTTCAAAGCGGAAAAACACCAATACTTTATGATAAATTTTCTAATGAATGGTATAAACACAGTTTACAAGCGTCATTTAGAACAATGGTACGAGATAAAGCATGTGCATTTAAAATGTTTGATTTAGCAAGCAAACGGGAAATTTCAGCTAAACTTGAACGAGATATTTTCACTGACATAACAACATATGCAAAGAACTTAAATTTACCTGTTGATATTCTTCAAGTATCAATTGGAGCAATCACACCTCCAGAACAAGTTTTAACTGAAACTAAATTAACAGCAGCCCAAAACCAAAGTATTTTAACACAAAATGCAAGAGCCGATGCAGAATTTGCCAGAAAACAAGCTGAAATTAATAAAGCTATTGCTGATAAAGCATACAAAAATGAAATGGGTATGTCAGTATCAGAGTATCTTAGTTTAAGGCATCTTGAAATTGAAAAGGAAAAAGTTGAACTTGTTAAAGATAAAAAAGATGCAAATTTAACATTTATCTTTGGTAGTGCAACACCAGTTTATAACGCCGGAGGTAAATAAAAACTTATAAATCATAATAAAAAATCCAGATAAATCTGGATTTTTTTATTTTAAAAAATTCCATACATTAGTAAAGTATAAAAACTTTTAATAATATTTATCATATAAAATAAAATAAATAAAACACATGTCAGTTAAAATTTTTTCAAGTTCAAAATCAATTTATTTAGCCAAAAAAATTGCAGATTCATATGGTATTGAATTAAGTAAAAGTGATTTTAAAGTATTTTCAGATGGTGAATTTTGTCATGGACTAGATGAAAGTGTAAGAGGCGATAAAGTTTTTATTGTTTCTTCATTATACTCATCTTATAATGAAGCAGAAAAGATTATACAACTTATTCCAGAAGAAAAACAAGAAGAAGCAAAAAAATATCTAAAATATTTAATATCTTCTTCTGATAGTGTTTTTGAACTTTTACAAATGATAGATGCTGCTAAAAGAGCATCAGCAAAAGATATTGTCGCGGTTATTCCTTATTTTGGCTGGGCTCGTCAAGATAGAAAAGATAAAGGACGGGTACCAATTACCGCAAAATTATTAGCAAATATTATTACAAACGCTGGCGCAACAAGAATCATCACAATGGATCTTCATGCAGATCAAATTCAAGGATTCTTTGATATTCCAGTTGATGCATTAAGAAGCTCTTATATTTTCGCACCATATATTGAATCGTTAAACCTTAAAAATCTTATTATTGGATCACCAGATGAAGGTGGCGGCAAAAGAGCAAAAACATATGCAGAACATTTCAAAACTCGTATGATTTTTATGTATAAAGAAAGAAGTACAGCAAATATGATTGATAAAATGGAACTTATTGGTGATGTTAATGGTTGTAATGTTGTATTTATTGATGATATTATTGATACTGCTGGTACAATAACAACAGCGGCTGATATTTTAATCAACAAAAAAGGTGCAAAAAGTGTCAGAGCATGTATTCCACATGCAGTTTTATCAGGCCCAGCATACGAAAGAATTGAAAATTCAAAAATAACAGAAATTATAATAACAGATACAATTCCGTTAAATATGAAATCAAATAAAATAAAAGTTTTAAGTGTTTGTGATTTATTTTCAAAAGCTATTTATAGAATGAATAATCATGAATCAATTTCAACTTTATTTAAAAAATAATAAAATAATATGAAAAGAAAAACATTCTACACTTCACAAAATATAGACGTGGATTGTGAATATGACATTGATTTTAATGACTTATTACAACTTGTTGAAAGTTGTAATAAAAAAGAATTAGAAAAAATAAGAGAATTAACTGATAATAATTCTGATATAAACACAAATAATTTATACGACGAAAACAAATTAAGAGTATTAAAAGTAGCCTTCGACAAATATACTCTTGAAGAATTACAAAAAATATTAAATATTAAAAACAACGAGTATTAATGTCAATCAATCAAGAAATATATTCAAAATATTACAATGATCGCTTTAAATTAAATCAAGAAGCATATTCAAAATATTACAATGATTACTTTGACAAATCTCCATTAACATTTAATACCTGGTACGGAACAGAAATATATATAAAATATATCACTATATTGTCAAGAAAAAGAAAATTACAAAAAATATGTCAGCAATCTCATTAATTTTAATTCTATACACAATTATATTATTTATAATGGATAGAGTCAATAAAAATAAAATAAATAATTATGATCACTAAAGTAACGATTACAGGACCAGATGATAGTATAGATCCATCAGAATTAATATCACTAAACAACAAATATCCTTTCGTAGAATGGGGTATTTTAGTTTCTCAAAAACATTTTGGAGCAAATAGATTTCCAAGTATGGAATGGATTAAAAAACTGGAATTAGTAAAAAAAGACCATCCAGAAATTAAACTTTCATGTCATTTATGCGGGAAATATGTAAAGGATTTATGTTTAGGCTCTGACTTAGCAATAAAAGAACTTGGCGAACTTTGGAATATGTTTGACCGTGTTCAGATTAATTTTCATGGCATATCACATAACAAAAGCATTGATTTCATACACTTGCTTTTAGAACAGAAAGGTAAAGAATTTATTTTTCAATTCGATGATGTAAATAATGGAATAATTGAATCTGTTTCAAAATCTGGTGTTAATTGTTCTGCATTATTTGACACTTCAGGAGGGGCAGGAATCTTACCAAATGAGTGGCCAGAACCATTACAAAACATAAAATGTGGATATGCTGGTGGTATTTCACCAGAAAATATTGAGGCACAAATTAAACTTATTGAATCTAAAGTTGGAGAAACTAAAATTTGGATTGATATGGAAACACATATAAGATCAAATAATGACTACCAATTTGATTTAAACAAAGTCGAAAAATGCTTAGAAATTTCGTGTAAGTATGTTTCTTGAAGAATAAATATTAAAAATTAAAAAATAAAAAAGCCGATGATTAATCGGCTTTTTTTATTTTCTATAAATTCACAGTACCATCAATAAAAAAAGCCGATGATTAATCGGCTTTTTTATTTTATTCTTTACAACCATTATAAATTCACAGTACCATCAATATTATCATTAAATGTTAATGTACCTATAAAGCATCCTTGACCTAAATTAGTAGGATCCGCAACAGTAAAAGTAATATTAAAATTATATCCTGCCTGTAACCAATTCATAGGAATAAAAGTAGTTGGAATTGTCGGAGATGTTACTGTTATAGCAGTAATTGCTTTTGTTGCAGATGCAACATAACCATCTTTTCTAACAATACTATATGTAACTGTAAAAGATGATGCACCTTTTGCAAATAATTCAAAAACATTACTCAAATCTGTAACAACAACACCATCTATTTTATAAGTTGGTGTTCCACCGCCATTTGCAGCGCCAGATCCAATAACATCAACATTTTTTGTAAAAGATGTAAGATTTGTATTTTTTAATGGCACAGAATTAAAACTTCTATTATTCTTTGCATTATTTATTAGCCAATAGGAAGGCATTTGAACAATTTTATCATAATCAACATCTGCAATATTACCAGAAAAAGTAAAATGAAAATCATAATTCGTATTCTTAATTAAATCGTCAACATTCATTTTCAATCTAGAATCTATTTCATAGAGGTTAATTGTTATCGTTGGAATATTCACATCAGTCCATCCTAATACACCGCTATCATAAATACCATAATATTTAATTTTACCATCAGAATCAAGACCCTTTACAACAACACGGGTTCTCATATTTAATGGCACCTCTATAAAACAAGTTGTACAAGTATTAGGATAATCTACTGTCCAAATAGGAGAATTGTGTGATTGTGGATCAGTACCATCTTTAAATAATCCATTTTTAGCAAGTACCCAAGTAGTAGATGTACTTCCTGCATTACCACCAGTAACCCAAAACTCATATTGTAGTTTTGTAATTTGATTACCTGGAATTTGGTCTAAACTTTTTGTCACAAGTTCAGAACCTTGAACCAATGTCACCTGAGGATACAGCATTTTACCTGTTGTAGTAGGAATAACATTATTTTTTTTACAAGACATAAATGCTAAAATAAATAGCATCATTGAAAATAATAAAAATTTCTTCATAATTGTTTTTTTTGTTTTTTGTTGTAGTACCTTTTTGTTTGTTTGTTTATTAATTTATTTTTTCATTAACTTCTGATTTATCTTCTTCTGTCTCTGTTTTAACTTCTGGCGTAACTTTTTCAATATTGGTTTCTTCTATTTTAACCTCAGCATTTTCAGATTTTTCAATCAAATCAAAAGGCATATTATCAAATTTCTTCAAGCTCTTAGATATTTTAATAGAATCTTTAGTCTCTTTAATTTTATATTTAAAATATTTTTTAATAGCTTTCCTAACTTTTTTTGAAAATTTAGCTTTATTTTTTGTCATCTTTTTATAAGCTGAAATTTCTTTAAGAGTTAATTCTCCTTTTTCAATTTTAATTCCATTCTTTTCCAAAATTTCTTCACATTTCATCATTCTCTCATATTCAATATGAGCTTTCAATTCTTTTTTAATAAATTTTTTGATCTGTTTTTTTTTCATCTTTTTAGTTTTCATATTTAATTTTTTAATTATTTCCATTCGTTTTCAAACTCTTCACGCATTTTCTCATATTTCGTATACATCTCTATAAATCTTTTTGTGTCACTTATAGAAACAATATTACAACTCATAAACATTGGAAAACCATTAATTGCTCTCGGTCCAGCCTTACTATTATCTTCATAAAGCATACCAATAGTTTTTAAAAATTCTTCACGCTTAGGCGTATCTTCTTCATATTCGATCATATCAGCAATATACTGAAGTTTATTTTTTCTATTTATTTGATTGTTAGTTGAATTTGATGGTTTTGAAGGTGACGCACCCATAAACATTGATGGCATAAATACAGAGTCAATCAAATAATCATCACACTGTAAGGATGTAAATATTTTACAATCATACACAGCTCGAACTAATTCTTTTAATTCTTCTTCCGTTCTTATTTTATGTTCCCAGTTTGCCATTTTTAACATCCAAATTCAGGTATTGATACTATTGCTTTAATTTTATATTTTTCAAAAATCCAAGGCTCTACACAATATGTTTGTATAAAAAATGAAAGTGTTTTATTTTTATAACAAAATTCTAAAAATTCTTCAGCTTCACTCCAATCACGATTAGCAAATTTATCACGACCTGCTATTACTTTATCATATAATAACATATCCATTATCATAAAATGAATTTCATCTGAACTCTCTGTATATACAATTAAAAAATACTCTGTCATGTTAAAATAAATTTTCTTCGTTACTATTTAATTCAATTCTATTTAATTTTCGTAATCTAATTTCTTGTTTTATATTATGTTTTGTTTCCTTAATTTTCTTTTTACCACATCTTGATTCATATGTATCAATGTTAATATCAATATATTTAATAACATTAACTAAATGATCAGAAGACATATTTCTAATTTTTGCACTTTTACCTTCACGTGTCGTCCATATCATATCTCTATTGTGCATTGCAAATTCTTTTAATTAAAAATCTTTTATAATTTGGATTAGTATATTCTAAAATATACCAAAGATTTTGATTTAGATCATTAAATTTAAAATCCAAAATATGCTTCCATTTCTTTTTAAATTTCCTTGGTACTCTGTTGCCTTTTTTATATGTGAAAAAAGAACTAATTACTTTCGGCGCAGTAAAACATTTATCTAATTTTTCGTATGGAATTTTATAATTTTGCATAATACAAATATACAAAATTTATTTAAAATAAAAAAACCTCAAAAGAGGTTTTTTTATTTTTTACGCGGTAATTGATTTATACCTTTCACTATTTATAGTTTTCAACATCAAACTAGCTGGAGTATCAATACTTCCTGATAATACAGATTTTAATATTGCTGGACTGAAACCTGAAACTAATCCTACATTCTTTGCTTTAAAGTTTGCAGGCACATTACCAAGTCTACCATTAACATTCCAGAAAACAATATCTGGCATTTTATAACCAGCAGTTGAATACATTCTCTGAATCATACTCAATGCAGTATCAGAATTATTCTGAACGCAACCATTAAATTCCATATCTGATATTATCAAAATTTTAGTTGGCATTTCACTTTCTGGAATATTGTTTTGAGTTGCTTTATTCAAAATCAACTTATATACAGATTCTAGATTAGTGCTCATACCCCATTCAGCACGTTCCAACTGTTTTAATCTTTCATACAATGATCCTTTCAAATACTGCATTTGTGGATTACTTGAAAATGTAATAAAAGCGTCTTTAAAAATACTTTTATTCCTTTCAGAAATATACACACCCAATGCAACTGACACAGACATTGGAAGTCCTGACATACTTCCTGATACATCGCAAACTGGAATGACTCTCTCATTCGAATCTGCCATAAAATCAGGAAGATTAATCCATTGTGCTTCAACTGCTCTCTTATCTTCATTTCTCTTCCAAGCGTCATATAACATATGTGGAAACAAAACACCAGCTTTAATTTCTTCCTTACCTTCGTGAACCAATTCAATAAACTCATTAAAACGATTCATATCATTCTTTAAGAATGCTTTTCTATACTTATTCATAGCAACTGAAGGCACATGAGAGTAAGTAATTTCTTCCCAATCCTTTGCGCACATTTTTTGCTCTACCGTGTTTGATAACCCAACAACAAGTTGTCTGTATTCCTTTGGGGTCAATCCCATATACTTTCTAACCTTATTAGCAAAACCATCTTGTCTTGGAAGCCATTTTGCAAGCAAACCATTTTCTTTATCCAAACCTTCTTTAATCAAAGGAAGAACAAGTTTTTCATCTAACTCAAAAATATCATCCCAACGACCATATTCTGGTACATATTTGATATTTTTTTCAAGATATGATAAATAATTTTTATTCAAAAATTTTGAGCAAACTCTAAAGAATCTTCTTTCTCCAGCTCCACCTCTTGGATCACGAGCCCAAAACATAAGTTTTAATGCCACTGTTGGATCTTCCACAATTGCTTTTTGAAAAAGCAATTCAATATCATTATCTGACATTTTCCTTGAAGCACCAGCTAAAAAGAACATATCAACATTTGAATTCAAACTAGTTGAATTTGTTACCATACCATTTGCTGTTGAAGCATCTTCTTGTCTTACAGCATTTACCAATTTTGATTTAGATTCCATAATTATTTGTTTTGTTTTTGTTATTAAAAATAAAAATCCCAACTAAAATTCATTAGTTGGGATTTTAAAAATGACCTGATAGCAGTTCTTACGGTATTATCCATATTGGTATGCACACAAGTACGTTAAATTAAAATCTCAACAGAATACAAGAGTTTTTCTCAAAAACTCAGGGAAAACTTTCTTTTCAAAATTTTTTTATTTTGTCTTGTCTTTAATATGATGTGTCGGCCAAGTGAAAACTTTAGAAAAGTTTTAAAACACTCTTCACATCATGACTTTCTGTTTATAATTGTTTAGTTTATAATTGCAGAATGTATTCTTTATGAGTATTGTTTATAAAAATTAACAGAATACGCTTTTTTTCTTATCCATAGAAGTTTTTTTATCGCTGTATGTATTCTTCAATAATCTTTATTGTTTGTAAGAACGAATATATTGTTATTTCAAAAAAATTAAAAAGTTTAAGAAATTTTCAACATTATTATATATTTCTTAAAAAATGTCGTTTTTTTCTATTTCTAACGACTATTATTCTTTTCAGAAAAATGTAATAAGTGTATAGTTTAAGAAAAATAAAAAGTTTAATTTATTTTCAAATATTTTTAAAATATTTTTATCTAAACTAATTAATAGATTATTAATATAAAAAAGAAAAAAAGTTTATGTATTTTACTATTAAAATTTCTCAAGAAAATATAATATTTAATAATTTAAATATTAAGAATTTTTTTCTCACTTTTCCTGAGATTGAAATTGTAGAACAAACAATAGGAAGTACTATTATTCAAGAATATTATTATTTATCATCACAAAATATAAGAAAATTCAAATTATTAAATATTAATAATAATAATTATTACCGGAATAAAATAATTGATCTATTCAAAATATTATATGATAAAAATTTGATTAATAATTATGGTAATGAAAAACCAACTGTAACAGGCTATTATTATTCCGGAACAGACTCACGGTACATCCAGAACCTCAGGACTCTCAGGATTCAAAAAAATAACAAAGAAATTTGATCCTCATAAAGTCATAAAAAAATGTATAAAAACAAAAAAAAGATTCAAATTTTGAATCTTTTTTTAATATATAGTATATGAAATATATCAAAGAATTTAATAATTATGAAAAAATAAATGAAAAAATAAAATTCTAGGATATTGCATTATATCTTTCTATTCTATTTCTTGGTCATAGCACATATAACACATTTAATAATTACAAAGAGATAAATAAATTATACACCATAGTCAATTCGGCATCATATGATGGCACATCTGAGCAAAAACAGTTAATTTATAACCTAAAAAAAGATATAATAGAGCAAGTAAGAATTTCCCCAAGATTTAATAAAGATATTAAATCATATATTCATTACAAAATGTAACCATAAAATTTGCAAATACTACTGGTAAAAACATTGTTAAAGAAAAAACTGGAGCATTATATATGAACTTTGGTAAACTTAAAAACGCACTAAGTAATACTTTAATTTATTATCCTATATTTAAAATGAATAGCACCTCAGTAGAAAATATAATTATTGTTAATAAAAAATATGAAAATGATGAAGATTTACCAAATATGTTAGTTCATGAAATTTATCATTATGTTGATGCGTTATTAGGACAAAAAAATGATTTGAGCAAAGAATTAAATTTATCTCAGTTTATTGATAAAAATGTAGATAATCAAGCAAGAAAATATTCATCTATTTATGGCAGAAAATTTAGTGAAACTAGCCCAGATATTAAAAAATTACTTAAAGAATTATCTATAAAAACAATAAGTAATATTGAATATTTAAAATCATCAGAAGAAATATTTGCCCGATGGAAAACATTTAAAAGTTATATGATAAAAAAAGGGTATATTAAAGATATGAATAGTCCTGTTGATAATGAATTATTTATGAAATATATAACAAATATCAAATCTATAAATAGTGAGGATCTTGAATTTTTATTAGTAATAGATTGGAGCACAATACCAGAACTAGATAAATTAAGTTTATAAATTTTTAAGTAATTCTAAAGACTCTATATAAAAATTATCTCTTTTTTTTGTTAACAACTCTATTATTTCTTTATTATATTCAATAAATTCTTTTAATCTCTCAATAGTCACATCATGATCATGCCACAAACCAATTGTTTCCTGAATGTTATTTATATTTTCAATATTTTCATTTTCATCCAACATTAAAAGAGTATAATACACTCTTTTCAATCTTATCCTTATTTCGTGTAAATTAGTTGTCGTAATAGATATATTACGAATGTCAGACAATCCAATATCAATTCTAGTTCTAACATTGGCGAGTATCTGTTCATCAATATGATATTCTTCTATTCTATCTAATTTATCATTAATATATTGAAACTCTTCTTGAAAACTATCTTTAATATTAAAACAATAAAGTTTTTGTTCAAGCATCTCAGATAGATATAATTGATATGGATCTCTATATTCTGTTAAAATTTTTTGCTGAATTTGAATATCACGAATTTCACCTGATAATTTAAATAAATTTGTAAATCCTGATGGAAAATCTTTATCTCTAAAAAGTAAGCCATCTAAAAGAATATTAAAATTCTTCAGCCGTTTAAGTGTGGTTCTTATCTTATGAATATCGTCCTCAGTTACATCTATAAGTAATCTGGAATGATGTTCATTAAAAATTTTCTTTTGATCTTCAAAGTATTCCTGTAGTCTTGTCATCATACTGCAAATGTAATCATTTTTTTATACAATAAAAATTATATATAGATATTATATGAAATATATCAAATTGTTTGAAAATATAGAACGGAAATATAATGCAAAAAATTATACATCAAAATTTAATATTTAAAAAATGAAGCATATTAAAAAATATGAAGGTGTGGCCGATAAATATGCTAAAAAGAAATGGGCATGGAAAAATGATTTTGAATATTGTTACACTTTATATACGAATGAATTTGATAAAGCAACACCAGAAGAAATAGCAAGAGACAAATATAATTTATGATATAAACATTTTATATTCAGCTAATCTTCTCTCTTTTAAACCAGGGAAATTATCACTAATACCAGTTTTTAATATTATTTTGGCGGCTTTATCTAATTCATTTTGTTTTATTTTTTGAATAAATTCAGATTTTCTCAAACCATCAATACCCATATTAAATGCAAGTGAGATTAATACGTTATATTGTCTTTGTGATAATTTAATATTTATATTTTGATCTCTCCATTCATCAAAAATTCGTCTAACTCCATCTGCAGCATAATTTATATCAATAATAAATAATTCATTTGCTTTTTTTCTTGAAATTTTTTGACCTATTTTATAATTTGAATCATTTATAGGCTCACTATGGCCAAATCCTATTGTTATTCTACCATCATGTAAATCATACGCCTTCGCACTAAATTTTTCCTCATTTCTTATATGATCCCAACCCTCTTGTGATAATCTTAATTTATTATTTTTTTTTATAGAATTTAATTCAGAATGTAATATAATTTTTTCTCTTTCACCTATATTTCTTGTATTAATAATATGGGAAATTTCTGAAAATGAATATATTGACAATAAACTAATTATTATTGACTTTGCAATATTATTATTTAAAATATTTTTAAAATTTATTTTTTCTAAAATATAATCATCATAATCTTTAATCATAACGTATATATATTTAATATTAAAATCATAAATATATAGGTGATTATAAGATAATGATAGAAAATGATTTTTTATTATTTATATATAGAATAAAAAACATTATGAAAAAAATAACAACTGATCAAGCAAAAGAAAGAATATTATTAAATAATTCTAATATTATATTCCTAAGTGATTTTTTAGGCACATATAATAAAAGTAAATTTAAATGCTTAATTTGTAACCATGAATGGACAACTACCGCAAAATATGTAATAAATGGTGATAGTGGCTGTCCTGAGTGTGGAAAGAAAAAAGCAAAAGAAACCATTAAATATAATCTAACTACTGAAGATTTTAAAAAAAAAGTGTATAAAAAATACGGAGATAATATAAATATCATTGGAAAATATATTAATGCTATAACTAGAATAGAATCTCAATGTAACATTTGTGATCATATATGGAAACCATATGCAAAAAACTTAATAGCAGGAACAGCAGGTTGCTATAAATGTAGATGTAAAAATACAGGTGTAAAAATAAGAAAATCACCTGAAAAATTTTTAAATGAAATAAATAAAATACACAATGATAGAATATCTATATTAGGAGAATATAAAACCTGTAATAGTAAAATGAATGTTAAATGTAATGTTTGCGGTAATTTATGGACAAGTAATACTGCAAGAGAATTATTAAGAAGAGGTTGCCCAAAATGCAATTTATCAAAAGGTGAATTATTAATATCAGATATATTAAAAAAATTAAAAATAAATTATAATGATCAACATATTATTAATGGATTAAAAACTGAAGATAATGGTACACCATCTTTTGATTTTGTGTTATATGATGAGTACAATAATGTAAAAACTATTATAGAATATGATGGTCTTCAGCATTTTAAAGCAGTAAAAAGATGGGGAGGTATTAAAAGGCTTGAAAGACAACAAAAAATAGACAAATTTAAAAATAATTATTGTGGCGAAAACAATATAAAAATGATCAGAGTGCCATATACAGATTTAAAAAAAATAAATATTGAATACATTAAAAATTTATTAAAATAAAAAATAATATCTAAGATTTAGAAAAGGGCACCAGATGGGATTCGAACCCACATTTTTCATTCCGTTATGCACATAGAGTTTAGGAAACTCCGCCATTACAGGTGCGTGGTGCACGGCGGGCGGCTCGCCAGCCGTGCGTTCCCTATCCGTGCATATATTGTAAAAAAAATGGACTTCGGACTTGTAAAATACCGAAATGAGATCCTTTAACCCGGTCACTAACTTAAAATGTAATCTATCCATTTTTTTTGAGCAGAAGACGGGATTCGAACCCGCTGCCTGAAGATTGGAAATCTCCTACTCGACCTAAATGAGCTTCTTCTGCAATATTTGTGCTAATTTTTTCTTTCTTATTAATTTTTTTTCATCTTGATAACAAACTCGTTCATAAAGGATATTCTTATCACTATCAAAAAGCCACCCTGTATTGAAATTATATTGGTCGGCATCTTCAATATCATAAATTTCATAATGATGTGGATTAGAATACCCTAAATTCATATCATAAACATCTATAGTTTTTATATATTTCCCGTTTATTTTATTCTTATAAATGTACTGATTCATTGATATTGTAAGTTAGTGATCCTGATGAGACTCGAACTCATAACCTACAGATTAGAAATCTGTTGCTCTATCCAATTGAGCTACAAGACCTTATGAGCACCCAGACGGACTCGAACCGCCAACATCCTGATTACAAGTCAGGCACTCTACCAATTAAAGCTATGGGTGCAATAATTCTATTTCCTTTACAATGCGTGTCTAATGTTGCATTACAATTAGGACACACTATTCTTAAATTATCTAATCTATGATCATCATGAACACCATTTATATGATCTAATATTAAACTCATTTTTTTACCTTGCCAATTTTCATCTTGACCACACAATTCACATTTTCTTTCTTTAATTCCTTCATTATATAATCTTTCTTTCAAATATGTTGTCCCAAAAGTAGAATTCTCAACCAATATTTCTAATAAACATTTTTTATTAAAATTATCCATCTTCTTATCTTTATTAATATTAAGATGTGCAATATCTATTTCAAATAAATTAGCGTATTTTAATATAGTTCTATAATTTGCGCCTTGATGTGTTAATTCTAATTTATTAATAACCTCTATTTTTGTTGCCGAATTTTTTATTATATTTTCTAAATTTTCTTTATTCCATCTCTTATTCATACTTTATATATAATACTTTAATTAAAAAGTTTGAGCTTCTGATAGGTCTCGAACCTACATTCTCCGAGTTACGAATTCGGTATTCTACGTTGAATTACAGAAGCAAAAAATTAATTGAGGCTCATTTCGGTAACGATCCGATTTCCCTGCGATACAACGGCAGACATCATCCACTAAATGCTTAAGAGCCAAAATATTAAACTTAATCTTGTACAATAAACTTGATAGGTTTATTATTCAATTGTACACTTACAGGGAGTCGAACCCTGGATCTTCTGTGTGTTGGACAGACGCTTTGAACCAACTAAGCGATAAGTGCATGTGCCCCCACAAGGAGTCGAACCTTGGATCTTATGGATGTAAACCATACGCTTTAAAACCAACTAAGCGATAAGGGCATTAAAAGAGCGATAGGTGGGAGTCGAACCCACGACGCGTTTTCACTAACCTGCTTGGAGGGCAGGTACCATCGACCGCTAGGAGACTATCGCAAATACTTAATACTGAGCGAATAATGGGACTTGAACCCACAACTTCCACCTTGGCAAGGTGGCACTCTAACCAATTGAGCTACATTCGCATTATTAAATCACAGATTACATTTTTTAGAATTTACAATTTACAAGTTTGTTTCTTTTTTGAATTGCTGTATGTAATCTTCAAGATTTATTTTTTAAGAACAGAATACTATTTTTTTTCTTTTCCATAGAAGTTTTTTTAATTTGCTGTTAGTATTCTTTATCAGAGCAACACGGTGGGATTCGAACCCACGACATCATCTATACCACAGATGCATTCTACCTACTGAATTACAATTGCATTTCGATTTTTCTTTCTCAACTATAAAAGTTTCAAGGAAATATAAAATCGTAAAACCCTACATCGTGGATCGTGTGAGATTTCGACTCCTCTTAAACATTGCAAGTGTTTCGTGCTAAGCAGGTTACACTACACAACCCATATAAATTTCTTTTAATTCTTCCAAATCTATATATGTTTTAATATCTTTTTCATAATATTTTCCATATTTATCTTCAAATATTTCTATTTTTTCTAACAATTCTTCAATTGTCAATGAACAATCATCAGATTTACTTTGATTTTTCTTATTCACAATCAATTCACAATTTGCTGGATGTGCAAGTAATAATGGATTTATTAATTTTCGAAATCCTCCTTTTACTGACAACATATGATCTCGACTCACACCATCAACATTATCACCATTATTTTTAGCCTTATACCAGCCAAATTTTTCAATCAATGTAAAATCAAATTCAGTATTAAAATCTTTCAAATTGAATTTAAATTTTGATAACACATAATATAACTCAAACTCTGTTTTATTTTTAGAATGATATTCGTTTTTACATTTTATATTACAAAAAATTCTATTTCTATATCTAAATTCTAATACCGAATCACAATTAAAACATAATTTAGAATTTTCATAATATAATTCCTTTTCTTTAACGTATTTAATTTTTTCCGAATTTAATAAATTTTTATAAGCAGATTCTATTAAACTTTTTCTTCCATCTTCACTTAAATTATGCTTTATACCCTTTCTTAATTTGTTATTAAATTTTGCTGAACAAGAATGATCACAAAAGTCCGAATTTAACAATCTTTTTTCAAAGGATATTATTTCACCACAAAATTTACAGATATTAGGATTTTTCAAATATTCTTTTTCAGCCAAAACACTTTTATTTTTAAAAATTTCTTTAACCTTACTATAATCTCTTAAATTTTTATTAACATATATATTTCTACATTTCAGAGAACAATACACTCTTTTATCATCTATTAAATTTTCACACTCATCGTTTTTACACTTTTTCATTTATAATACTTATTTTTAATTATATAGTAATAAAAATGTGGAAAGTTTATTTTATGAACCCTGTGGAGACGAGGATAATCGAAATCCCCTCACGAACATTGCAAGTGTTCATCGCCTTAGCCTTGGAACATGCGCCCCCATTTGTGAAGATTCACATCTTCACTTTATTCTAAATCTTAAATATGTCAAATAACTCTTTATTGTGATCCAGAAGGGATTCGAACCCTCATTTTCATTTCCGTTATGCACATCTCGCTTAGAAGGCGTAGCCATTACAGGACCAATATAATGTGTGTCTATCCACACCTGTCGCAGTCGATTAACTAAAACTTTTCACAGTTTCGATACACATATTCAACTGTCTAATATGCTGCTGTCTGAGTGGTGGGATTCGAACCCACGGACCGATGTTTCCAGAACACCGTAGTATAACCATCTGCAATACACCCAGATAAATGAATTTCTACGCTTCCTCTCTATCGGTACTATGAAATTCTAACAGTCTCCTACTCGTCGGGTATGTACGATTTGAACGTCTCCCCAAAATCCCAAATTTTGGATGCAACCAAGTTACACCTCATACCCGTTTTTTTTATTAAACAAAAAAATCCGAAAATTTTGAAACTCTCGGATTTTTTATATTCTAGTTAATCTATATTATTTAGATTAGGTATAATACATCCGAGCGTAGTCTGACTGGTCTGCCTCCTACGGGAGCAGTTGTCGTTGCCACTGTCGCTGTATTTGTCCTAAAATTTTTCATTATTTCTATTTATTTCTTATTTTGTTTTATTATTTCTTAATTTCTCTACAAAGATAAAGACTTTTTCCGAATAAAAAAATATATTTTATATATTTATTAAAAAAAGTCGTTTTTTTCTGTTTTTAGTATATAATGAATAACTTAAAAAGTTTATTAATTATTGTGATAAAGTTGCACATCACCAATATATTCAATAACCTCACCTTTTTTAATTTTTAAATCTAATTTATTTTTTCTTTCATATTCCATTAAAAATTGTAAACCTTGTTCATAGATGTCACACTCTACACTTTGATCATCATCACTCAAAGCAATATTAACAACAGACATAACAGGTACTGGCAACAAATCATAATCATATAAAAGACCAAATGATCCTTCGTCACAAGTTTCTAGTATAAATATTCCTCTTTTCATAAATTATATTATTTTTAAAGCTGATTCGTAAATTCCACACAAAAATCCATCCTCAAATTTTATAGTTGTATACCATCTTTTATAATTGTATGATATAACAACTGCTGTCATTCCATTTTTTGTTCTTTCAATAATCTCGTTATAATTTCCAAATTCTTTTACTTTGTCAAATTCATCAAGATCAACTACAACGTAGTCTCCTTTTTTAATCATTTATTTTTTATTTTTATATTACTTTTAATATTGGGATCTCCAATTTAATCTAACTAATTCGTTCATTTTCATAGTATCTTCATATGAATATTCAACATTTAAATATTTGAACCAATCTTCAATCATATTATTACCAAGTTTATCAGTTCTTAAAAATATTCCAGGCGCACCAGGATATCCTGTATATCCAGAATAAATAGTTTTGAACCAATCATTAAAATTTTCAACATTAAATTTTTTCTTAAAAAAAGATTTAAAATTTGATATTTTCATTTTAATATATTAATTTTTAATATTCCCAGCCATTATATTTTATATGAGGAACATCATCTTGTTTAACTCTACGAATCTTACGATTACGTTGTCTTTTCCATTCTTTACGAGAATGTGATTTACGACCATTAAGATGTTCTATTTGTTCTATTTTAAGACTCATTGGTTAATTTGATTTAAATACAAAGATAATAATAAAATTGAAATAAAAAATTTTAAATATTAAATTTATTCAAAGTGGTTTTATATGATTTCATTTTTTTAATAGAATCTGTGTCTAAATTTATTTCTGGTATAAATCCATCTTCTTCAGTTTTGTCATCCCAAGTAGTTTTTCCAATCTCTATGCCCATATCCGAAAAATCTAGTTTTAATGCTTTATAATCAACACTCTTACCATCAACTATTTTATCAAGATATAACATCACCCACTCTTCATTTATATTATAAGACGAGCCATTACATTCATAACCACCAAAATTACCATTAGTTAGATTATCTATAAGTTGTTCAATAACCTCTTTTCTTGTTAATTTTAACAAAGTTGGTCCTTTATACGTATATGCTTCAAATTTTTGTATTTCCATGTTTTTATAATTTTTACAATTGACCTAATTCTTCTGTTTTTAATCCTATTGATGTTGCCAAGTTTTGTAATTCTTCTTTATTCATATTCATAATTTTATTAAGAATCATTTTCTTAGCATTATCATTGTTTGTGCCTTTCATCTGTTTTGAGAGTTGATCAACACTATTGCTTGTGCTGGCACCTAATTGATTTAATAATTGAAATTTAGACTTTAATAACTCAAATAATGACATGTTAACCCATTGAATTGCACTTTTTTTATAACTTAACAAATCAGCAGCGGTATTAATTGTAGTTGCTTGATTCGGAGCATCAGCTTCTAATATCTTATAAATATTATACATTATACCTTCTGTTGTTGTTTGAGGTGTAGATTGCTGTGGAACTGCTTGTGTAGTTGTTTGAGGGCTATCTAATCCTGCAGATTTTTTAATTTCTGGTAAAATTAAATTTATATATTCTTGTATAGAATTTGCAAATTGATCTTCTGGATAACTCATTAATTTCATTAATCTTTTATCTTTTGATCTTTCAAATATTTTTTCCATTGTAAATTCAGCATTCTGAAGTTTATTAACAATAGGTTTAAGAGAAAAATAAAAATATTTTATTTCATCTGATAATAATTTATTAACTACATCAATAGTTTCCGCACTATTTATTTCATTTTGCATTGTAGTTTGACTAGATCTAATATATCTTTCATATAAATTTGCAACATTTTTCTCAGTATCTACTTTTTTTGTAAAATCAGTAAATAAATTATTTAAATTTTGATTTGGATTATTAAATATATTATTATATTGAGCTTTCAAAAAAGTGGATACTGAAGAAGATATTGTTCCTTCTGTTAAAAATTCATTATATGATGTTAAATTATTCATAAAAATTATTTTATCGGATTTAATATATTAATACCAATAGGATGAACGCCAGGTTTAGCAACAGTAGTTACAAAAACTAGTTTTCCGTCATCACTAACAACTTTTCCATCTTTATTAGCTTTAACTGTAGCAATAACAGCTTTACCTTCTTTATTTTTAAACGAATATGTATTATTAGCTTTAATATCTTCTTTCTTAATAGCCGAAACAGTCGTTCCAGCAACTGGAGTTTTTACTTCAGCTTTAAGAGCAGATGGCGCTACCCAAAATTCACCCTTATCACTTTTAACTTTCCACATACCTTTATGCTCTGGTTTTGTAGTATCAGGAGCACCATTTTCATCTTGACCTATTGCTTTACCTAAAACTGTCACTTCAATTTCTTTTCCTTGTGTTGTACTATCATATTTATATTTAGTGCCAGATGTTACTGTTACTTGTGTAGATTTTTCACCCAATTTTGTATTTAACGCATCAACAGCTTGTTTAAATTTCAATTCATTTTCTTTTTTTGTTTTTGTAAGTTCAGTCAATTTCTTCTGATCGCCAGCTTTTTGATAAATTCCCCACCATTGATCAAATACATATGTATTAAATTGATTTTTCATAACAGTTGAATATGCAGTCAATTTATCTGATGAATAATCAGGATTTTTTGACAATCTTTTTACAATTGCATCTATTTCACCATTAAATTGAGTTCTTAATTTCTCTATTTGGTCCTCAGTTAATTTTGCAACTTTTGCAATTTTCTCTGGCGTTAAATTTACAAGATTTTTTTGCTCTGTAGTATTTTGCTTTTTTTGATCTGCTGTTTCAACTGGTGGTGTTGTTGCAGGATTTGCTGTTGCTGTAGCTTCATTTAATTTATTACCAACAAAATTAAAACTAGAATTTTGTGTTGTGCCAGATGCAGGAGTAGTTATCGGCGTACTTGGCGCAACATTAGATACAGTTTCAGCAGCACCGACATTTGCAACTTTTGCAAATGTCGTATCTATATTTTTTTTATACTTATCATAAACAGCATTTATTTCTTTAGAACCTTTGACTTTATTAGCAAGTTTTATTACACTATTCAATAATCCTTTGAACATTTTACCAATAAAATTTTCGTTTAATATCTCACCATCTTTGTGAATAGTCAAAAATTCATTTTTTGAATATAAGTTTTTCATATCTATCCTTTATTTTTTATTTATATATTAAAATTTGAAAATCATTTTTAAGAATGACCTTTTTTTATATATAAATAAAATAAAATATTTTTTATGACATATGTATATGATATTTTTATAATAAGTAAAAATAAAACTGAAATAACGGTATATGAAATTCAACCAAATGGAAATGAAAATCAAATCTATTCAGATACTGAAGATAATATAAATACAGCAATAGCACAAACACTTACAGACTTATTATCAGAGTACACAAATATTAATCAAATGACGTTAAGGCATAAAATAGATCAAACCGCACCAACAATAACGGCAACACAATCAGTTAATTCAGTTGTCACATCTAATAGTGGCTCAACATTTAATACTGCATCAACATCTGAATTAACAAAATCTATAGATAATTTGCAAAATAAAATAACAACAGTACAAAGTATTGGATTACCACCAATATCTACTATGCCAAAAAATATTTGGGATAAATCTATTAAGCCAAATTTATTAACTCAAAGACAAATAGCTAAAAAAATGATAATACTACAAGGTGCATCATATAATCCTCCAATATCAGAAGAAGATGCTCAATTATGTGTTTATGGTAAAATTTATTATAAAAATAATAAATTATATGATAATGATAAATTAGATCCAGCGTGTATCTCACAACCAGGAGATGATGATTATCAACCACCAATTAATGAAAATCATCCTATATGGAAAAAAATAGACAAACAAATAAAAGACTTAGAAAACGATTTAATACAATTAGGTATTAAATTAGGAGAATTTACAATCGCGATACCAGCAGCAACATTAACAATAACAATATCATTAGCAGCATTAGTTTCATCAGCAGTTATTTTACCATTTGGATCAGGAATACCAACTGCTATGACAGCGACACAAACAATGATGACAGTCATAAGAAATTTACAACAAAAAACAGCAGAAATATTACCTCTATTAGCAATAATAGATACTATTGGATTATTATTACCTAAAGAATCACAATCAGTTATATCACAAATTAATACAATATTTGCAATTTTTATTACAATTTTAGCATCACTTACTATACTAATAGGATTATTAAATAAAGTAACATCATCATTAAGTAAATCAACAAATAAAATGAATAGTATTGGATTAACGATAAAAGCTAAAGCAGAGCCATCAAAAATTTCAAAAGGTGATGAAGTCACATTATCAGTTGATGCATCTGGTAGTGATTATCAATTTAAATATGAATGGACAGATATAAATGGAAATATAATACCAAGAACTAATTTAGATGGGGATGATGATGGATATAGAGTAATAACGCCAAATATTCCATATGTTATTAATTCATTTAATTCAATAGTACCATCAGCAACATACACATGTAAAGTAACGGACGGAAAAGGAACAATAAAAACATCATCAGTTAAAGTTTTTAGAACTTAATATTTTCTAAAATTTTCAAACTTCACTGTAAGTTTTTTATCCTGAACTTTTATTGGATATTTAACTGGTGTCATCAATTTAATTACATTAGTCTCAAATGGATTTATTTCATTATTAGTTATAAGATTATTAACTAAAATTAATTCAGTATTATCAAGTCTATTATTTATAAATTCAACACACTCACTATCACTATTTCTAACTAAATAATCAAAATAATCCTGTAAATTGTTAAGATTTGCTGTATTAGATTTAACATCATCATAAAAATAAATTTTATCATAAGCATCCATTTTAACTGGCATAAATCTATCATTATCAACACTCAACCCAACTAAATGACTTAAAAGAACTTTATTTTTATCATAAAACACTCTATCTTGATGACCAGTTATTCTAATAGATTCAGAGACAAAATATATTTTATCTATCTCCAAACCATACTCTTTTAATTTAACTCTTAACTTATTAAGTAAAGGCGCATGTTTTTTCCTATCACTTCTAGCGGTCAAAAGACCAATTTCTATATTTTTTCCTATTAAATGCTTAACATTATTAAGTAATAATTGAACATCTTTTTTATTTAAAATATCATCATCAAAAAATTCACTATACGAAATTCCTAAATTACCAAATCTAATATTTTTATTCTTTCTTAATATACGCTCCATTATATCTTTAGAAATATAAAACTTTTCATTATTATATTCAATCAAAATATCATCTTTAACATAAATACCACTTTTAATCAATGCAAATTCTATTTGAGATATTTTTAAAATTGGAACTCCTGGTTTATTTTTATCAATAATCCATATATCACTCTTTATGTACCATAAAGTGTTGTCCAGATCGAACATCGCTAACTCTTTATTAATCATAACAATATATTTTTTCTAAAATATCAGAATCTTTTAATTTTCTATTATATTTAATTCTAATCAATTTAATATCATTATCTACACAAAAATCAGTTTTAATTTGATCGTGTTTTTGTATATATTCTAAATTTTCAACACCACCCCAAAACTCAATTGGTTCAAAATGTTGTAAACCATCATATTCAATACATAAATTATGATCTGGTAAATAAAAATCATAATATAACGCATTTTTATCCTTACAATCTTCAAATTCTTTTTGTTGTACAAATAAAATTTTATTTTCATTTAATGTTTTAATTATCTGAAGTTCACCTTTACTTTTTCTACATTTTGGACACCCATGTCTTCTATTTGTATGTATATCTGGTTTTTGTTCAAAAATGCCATGTTTTTTACATATGATTTTAACTTTTATATTACCTGAAACATAATCAACTAAACTATAATCATATAAATCAACATGAACACTCTTAGCAAATGAAATAAATTCTTCTGTTGTTTTTGTGTTTTTTCCTGAACATTTTAAACATCCACTTTTTTGTATTAAATGTCCATTTGGTTTTTGCTCAAATATTCCATGTTCTGGGCATATTATTTTTACTTTTGTAAAATTATTTTTATAATCAACTAAACTATAATCATATTTATCATCATGTATAATAGCCGCAGTTTTTATAAATTCATCTAATGTTATTTTTTTATTTCCATAGCACTTAGGACAACCTTGTTTTGAATGTATATGATTAGATGGGGTTTGCTCAAATATTCCATGCTCTGAACATATAATTTTTACCTTAGTAAAATTATTTTTATAACAAACCAGGCTATAATCATATTTATTATTATGAATTTCGTTTGATTTTTCTATAAACTGCTCAAATGTCAATCTTCTACCCATATATTAATCTAAGAATTTTAATAAACTTAATTGATGTCTCTCTATAATCTTTATTGCATCCTCTTTTGAAAAAAATCCAGCTTCAACTGTCTCACCTTTCAAAAAATTACCTAATATCATATCATTAAATAATCTAACATTCATTTCTTCCTTTTCTATTCTAACAATATAGCAAGTTAATTTTTTATTAGCTCCAGCTTTAAAATAATCAATAATTATCTTTGGACTACCTTTTAAATGTCTTTTTTTTAACTTTACTGTCGTTTCTTCTTTTAATTCTTTCAAAGCAGTTTGCATTTTGGACATTTTTTCTTCTATATGACCTTTTGGAATAGACCATTTTCTCATTTTTCTCCTAAATTTTCTAGGACGAACCAATAATATCTTATTATTATAAATAAGTACTACTCCTGAAAGTTTATGACTTTCCACAGCTTCCATTATTTTTTTAAAATCTTCCATAAAGATATATATAAATTATGCTTTCTCTATTTCCAATGTATTAGTCCCCAAATCTAATTCAGTATCTTGCGTTGCAATATGTACTGGTATATTTTTAATACCTTTAAAATCTATAAATGCAATCTTTTCACCTTTTTTCCAATCTACTTTATCAACAATATCTCCAATACTAGGCAACTGATCTAAAGTTAATGTAAAAGCCTCTTTTACAAATTGATCATAATTTTTTAATTTCTTCATAGTTGTGATTATTTTATCTATATATTATAATTTATAATCAAAAAAGATTATAAATTATATTTATTTGTATTATTTCGTAATTCTATTTCTTCCATATAATCAGGATAATTCATAAAAAGAGAATCTATAACACATTGTCTATATTCTTTATGAATCAATTTATTTATAGCGTTATAAACATCTATTTCTTCAGTATCAAAATCGCCATTATATTTGTAACCAAATAAATTGACACCTGATTCAAATAAATATTTTAAAAATTTAACTTGATCTCTATCACTATGTCTCCAACCATAAATAATTTTTTCTAAAGGTGATGTGGTATATTCAGGTCGTCCAGATCCATCAGGTATAACTTTATTAATATTTGCGCCTCTTTCTATCATATCAGTAAATGTATTATAATCAGCAGTATATATTGAATTAAATAAATTATTATCAAGCTCTTCTTGTGTATATTCTCGCCTACCTGATGGTGAATAATATTCTTTAGACGTTGAAGGTGAATTAGTTTTGAAAAAATCTTTAAATTTTGTAAACATAATAATATATATATATAAATTAAAAAAGTCCAATTTTTTATATTGGACTTTTATTTAAGGTTTATATTTTCCAAAATTATTCATCATAGAACTCATATTTGGTATTTTCTTAGAATAATCTGGCATATTAGGAGTTTGCTGATTCTTCTGAGATTCTTGATTCTGCTTATTTTCCCTCTCAATTTTAGCATTCAATCTAGTTACATATTCTTCATATTCCCACCAAGATAATTCATTTATATATCTTGGTGCAATATGCTCAATATCCATAAATCCAAATTTATTATCCAAAATATTCGTCAATGGCATCTGGAATAACGAAAATGTTTGAGGCTCCTGAGGGAAAGCTCATGTCTGTGTGGACCTCCAGACCACACGATGGACAACCACATTTCATCTCTTTAATACCAAATAGCATTTGACCTACTGCATTATTCAAAATTTGAAATGTCATCATACTTAAATTTTTAAATTCTTGTTCTTTAGCTTTTATTCCTTCATCTGTAATTTTAATTTTATCATGAAGCATAAATGAAGCAAGTTTCAAAAAAGCAACATTTGGATTTTTATCTCCTTGAATTTTATTTTTAATATTACCAAAGAAAATTTCTTGAATACCAATAGTTGGAGGCGCTAACTTATAATCTACACCGCTAATTTTAAATATAAATACCCTTTCTTGTTGATCAAAAAACTTTTCTAATTTTTTTGGCATCTCATAATTAACAAAAGATTTTGGAACTTTATTAGAACTAGTCGCTCTTAACTCCATCTTAAACTCATGACCACAATTCTCACAAGTTACATCCTTTGATAAATTTTTACCACCAGGAAATGTTAACTCTCTAATCATAAAAATTAAAAATAATCTATCACCATCACGAACATCTTTATATGAACCTTGCATACCATTAGAATAAACATATTTTACACAAGAACTTAAAATACCATTCATTTTTTCAGTTATATCTAAATAATTTGAATCTTCAACAACCGAATATGCCTGTACTTCCTGAACTTTAGCAGCTCTAATGCTAATCTTTGTGCCTGGTTTATAAAATATACCACAAGGTAAAATATCTAGCGGTATAACCATATATTCATTAGAAGGAGTATTATCCAAATAGGACAAATCAACTTTTTTTATAGAATCTAAATCATCATTATCACCCGCAAAATTCTGTTTCAAATATTTAAGAGCGTCATTTTCTTTCTTATCATTAAACTTATCAGCCATCTTTATTAATTTTTTGCTTTATATATTAAAACAATTATGTCCCCCATAAAATAAGGTCCTGACCTAATAATATTACATTATTAGGTCAGGACCTTATTTTAAAAATTTATTTTAATTAAAATAAATTTTTATGACCAATCACCACTACTTCATCTATCAATATTGGAATATCATTTATTGGTTTTTCTGAATCAATATTGTATGTTACAATACTATCTTGTTTTAACACAAATCTTTCATGCATATTCAAATTTCTAAATCTCCTCATTTCATGATATCTCATTTTTGCATTATGATTTTCAAAATTATAATTTTGAAAATGATCAGTTCTCATCTCAAATCTTTCTTTTTTAAAATTCTCAAATTTTTCATATCTGTTGTGACACATCCCAACATTTACTAAAAAAAGGAATAAAATCCCTGCAAAAAATGCTAAAATCATTTTCGTTTTTGTGTTCATCTTTTTCATAATATTAAATTGTTTTTTAAATTGTTTTATAATCTATATAGAAAATTTTTTTTATAAGTTGTTGATAAAACATTGATAAATAGATGAATTGACAATTTTTATAGATAGATTGCCGTTTTTTACCGATAGAAATTAAAACTATTTCTATATTTTTTATACAAAATTACAAATTAATACAAATAAATGAATATATTCTCAATGGAATGCCCAATCTGCAATCAAAACAAAAATGCAGAAATGTCTAGTAATGGAGTCTCAGGATCAGCTGGAATAAATAGTGAAGGGGAGTTATCTGGAAGTAATTTAGTTAATTATTATTGCTCTAAATGCTATTGTGAATTTAGCGTAGAAATCCGATATCATACTCACAAACCAACAATTAAAGAAATTAGAAAATTAAAATTAGATAAAATTAATAAAATTTAAAACTTATTAGACTTAGACAAATTATCAAACTCCCATAAAGGTTGTAAATTTTCTAACGCACAAACAATCTTAACATCTTCAGTTGTAGAAAAATTAGTAACTGGTCTAACATGATCTATATGCCACTCACCATGATTCTTCCAAGTCATACCAGGTAAAAATTGCGTTTCTATATGTTCTTTTAGTTGCAATGCTGAATATCCTAGCATATCTATTGTATGACCTTGTTTATCTGTTCCAAGTCTTTTCAAAGTAGAATATAAAACAGAACGCCAAGCAATAATATGGGGATGACGTTCTCTATATCTAGCTTGTCCATTACTATTTATATCTGGATTATTTCTAATATATTCTCTAAATTCTTCCCTATGATCTATTCTATAACTTTCCATATAATCTTTAATTCTATCTACATTATTTGGATCATTTCGATATTGTTGTTTCTGAATTAAAATTTTTTCTCTATTTTCTTTATGATATTCTTTTTTTCTTTCTAAAATTTTATCTGAATTTTCATCATATCTTATCTTATCATATTCTTTTCTCTTCTCTTTAGCTCCAGGTGCTTCTTTATATTTTTTTTGTATATCTTTTACACATTCTTTACATTCATTCCTTACACCATCTGATGAACCTTTTTTCTTGTGAAACTCGTTTATATATTTAACTTTTCCACAAATTCTACATTGTTTTTCCATATCTTTTTATTTTATATAGTATAAAAATTATGAAAAGTTGTTCCCAATAATCATAAAAATAAAAAAAGATATAATTTCTTATATCTTTTTTTTGTAACTACTTGATAATGAGTTAATAGTAAAAATCTTCCCAATAATCTGCGGCGAAGGTTGTATCAAGGCTCATAACTTCTGTTCCTGATGCCCAATTCAATGATTCCATTCCAGAAAATGCTAACATCATTGCGTTATGATAAGTTACTCTACGAATAACTTTACCTTCTTTATCATGTTGGTGTATAATAATATCACCAACTAAATTTTTCTTATAATGAAGAGTTCCTGTTTCATTATTCCAAGCTAAATCGTACCAATCTTTTAACATTTTAAAACAGAATATTTGATAATCATCATTTTGATTAAGATTAAATTTAATCTTCATATCTTTTATTGATGTTGTATCTGGCATCATAGGAAAAATACGAGTAGAATATTTAAATCTTTGTTCTTGTGTTGCCAATGTTGGATAAGTTGGCATTGTAGCCTCAACGGTATTTTCCAAAAGCAAATGTGTCGCATTTGGATGGATTGATTGTAAAACCTGAGGTAAAATGATAGTACTTTCAAATAAATTAGGATGTATAGGCTCCCATTTTTCTCTATGGGAATCAATTGTTGTAAAGTGTGCTAATGGCATATATATTGATTATTTTTTAACTATATATAAAAAATAATCTCTTTCCTCTATAAATAAGATATATAAAAAAATATTCCTAAAATTTGATATATAGGGCTATAATTTTTATAAATTTTTATAAAAAAATGAAAATCTAAAAAAAAATATTTATATATACAAGGTTTTTATATTTCTTTTAATTTATTTATAACTATATTTAGATATTCTTCTCTTTGTTTTTCGTCAAAAACATTAAAATCATCAACATTAAGGCATAATTTTTCTGATAGATTATAGTCATTATACCAAGATTCATATTTATAATTTAGTCTCATCCAATAATTCATTGGAACTTCAGTTTCAATTCCTCTATTTCTTATTGCTATTCTTTGTACTGCTGTTTCTGTTGAGCATTTTAAGTATATCATTAAATGTGGTTGGTTTACATGCTCTAGCATATTATTAAGTAATGTTTTATATGTATTATATTCTTCTTTTGACATTTTATCATCTTCGTGAAGAAGTTGTGCAAAAATACTATCACCATATATACTTCTATCAAGAATTCCACTTTCTAATTTATTAATTTCCTTAATCATTCTAAATCTTTCATTTAAAAAATGAATTTGCAATGCGAATGCCCATCTTTTTTGTTTTTTATAAAATTTGTCTAATAAAATTGGGGTATCACTATTAACCAATTCTTCATACAATTTAATATTAATTTTCTCTGATAAAAATTTACCAAAAGTTGTCTTACCACAGCCAACTGTTCCTTCCACTACTAAATTCATATAATATCTTTTTCTTATTTATAAAGATTCTAAATAGATTTGTTTGTTATTTAAAATAAAAAAAGGGAGAATTTTATCTCCCTTTTTTTTTATGAATAACTTTTTTAATTAGTTGGACCAAAGCCCTTAGATTGAATATCACCCTTCTTCATAATTGTTATATTATTTACAATAATTCCCATACCTTTTATTATTTCAACTTGAGTATCAAGAACTCCAATTTGTAAATCTATAACATAATCTGTATTATTTGTTGTATCACAAACATTTCTAAAATCATAGAATGCATCATTATCTAGCATATCTTTACATATTTTATCAGCTCTATATTTGATTTCTGCTCTAATTTCTGGAGTATTAAACGCCCATTGATATTTCAATAACATATCATAAATACGGTTTTCAAGTTCAATAAGCACTTCCCTAGAATGTAAGAAACTAAGTGAGCTATATGGAAACACCTGTGCCGATGCATCATCATTGATACAATATCCATTATTTATTTTATAAACAATAGGGTTGGCATTCATTGAATGTAAATTTTCAAGATCAATATTAGTAAAATCCATTTCAGTTTTAGTGATATTTTGAATTCTACCATTAGTAATACCTGCGCAAATTGTCCAAGGTAACATACCTGCAACATTAGAAGTAAACTTTTGCATATAAGTAGTTGCGGCATATGATGACGGTGGAACAAATTTAGGAATACCATTATCATAAATTCTAATATATGGAAAGAAATAACCAACACAACTTCTACCATCATAATCGCCATGTTTTTGAGCAAATTGATAATAAAAATCAGGATTCTTACTATCGTCAGCACCGGCTTTAACATATGCTAAATTAAGTGAGCCATGATCATCTATAAATGAAGGGTTTGTTGATTCTTTGAATATTTTTGCGCTTGGCATATTAATAAATCCAAGGCAATTTAATTTCATACCACAAAGATCAGCTAGTTGTTGTTTTGAGCCGTATCCATCCATAGGGACAAGTCCTAATCCAAATGAATCAACTAAATATCTCCAAGATATTTTATTTTTATCGGCTAATCCTTTTGCAAGATTAGTATCCATATTTATAATATCAAGTATTGCATTTTGTCTTACATCTGTACCATTAGGAATAGAATCTGTATGCACAATAAATGGAGAAATTTTTAAAGCCTTATATTCATCAACATAAACATCAACTGATGGATAAGTAAATGTTTGATAGCTAGGAGTTGTTAATCCTGTATCTGCAACATTATAATCTTCAATCATAATAGGTGCATCTGTATAAAGAATTTTAAGATCAACATTATTTGGATCATTTTGAACTTTAATGATTCTAGTCAATTTTCTTGGTACAGAACCTTCTAAATATCCTTCACCATTTGGCGCTTCATAATATGCTTCATCATAATATGCAGATAAATAACTACCTTTTGTTATTTCTGAATATCTATTTTTATTTACCCAAATTTGATGACAAGTATTAAGATCATCACCAAACCAATCCTCAATTTCAACAGATTGTTCCCAGTTTGATCTATTTGAATGAATATCCAAATGATAATTATACATATCAGACCAATCACTAAATGATATAGAATATTGTGTATCAGGATTTATTGTTGATAAAAAATTAACAGTAAGTATATTAGACTGATCTAAAAACATTTTTAAAAAAATCTTAGATGTAGATCCACTGTTATTATTAACATAAAAATAATCTAAATTATTTATTACACCATTATAATAATCCTGGTATAATTGAGAAAATGTTGCAACTACACCTTTTGATGGAGATGCAAGGTCACCAGCAACTGTGTATCTTGTTATTAATGTATTAGTATTAGTTGTTCCTACATTATTAAACAAAAACTCATTATCAACATAATAAAGTAAAAATTTATTATTATAAACACATTTATCAGCACCATCAACATAAATTTTAATACTTGCATTTGTTGTTGTTGTTGCATCTATTGGGAATGTTGATATAACAGGCACTTTATTACCATCCATAAATGTCACTGATGTTAAACCTGAAAATTCAATCATAACACTTTGAGTAGATAATTTGTCATATATTTCATTAAATGCGTACATTGATCTAAGATATCCATATTCATTATAAATTCCAGTTTTACCTGATGTTCCATTAAACTGAATACTTACAAATTCACCTAACGTGTCAGGTGTAGGCGCAATAGCAATAACATCATATCCAGGAATTTGATCAAAAGGAAGGTATCCAGATTCATCTACAGTCACAGGATAATAAGTTAATGTTGAACTACCTGAACTATTAACTATTTTTGTATAACCTAAAATAATAGTACTATCTAAGCTAAATGTATAATCTGGTTTTATAGCAGTTCCCGTTGTCTCAACACCATATAAAATATTAACAGTATTATCACTTGTAAGATATAAAACGTCATATCTTGAACCTGATGCAGAAGAAACACCAGTTAATGTAACAACGGTTGATACAAATCCAGGTGTAATAACGCCATTCATAACTAAATGAGATGATACATCACCTAAAAATCCAACTTGTAAATTAGTGCCAGCAGTACCACTAAATGTAGTAGTACTAGAATCAAAATAAATATCATATGTACTTCCATTTGTGTATATTCCAGTTCTATTATCAGTATTACCAAATGGCAACAAACTATCAACATTATTGGTTATAACATTATTACTAGAATCTAAATATTTTTGTGTATAAACTATTGTTTCTTTAAGGGTTGCATCATATGACATAAATTTTATATTACTAATATCTTGTCCTGCGATAACATCACCTATAATATCTAAATTTCCAAGTTTAAAATCTGCTTCTAGTAATGAATCTTCATTATATGTACAGAATAATCCAGTTGTGTCAGTATTATTATTAATGATATTCTTAATATACATATCTTTATTATTTATATCCTTAAAATATGGTATTAAAGAAACATCATATTTACCAAGAATAGTAACAGTTCTTTCATTAAAGAAATTGTTAACTTGGGTTTTAATTAAACCATTTTTATTAAAATATTTACTAAATGTTGTATCATTACTCAATGTTTTATAATTTGACCAATCTCCAGCAACTATAACAATAGAAGCAAGATAATCTGAAATCCATTCTCTATAATCAATATATGCGGGCACTTTAGTTCTATCACCATACCATTCTTCTGCAGTAACATCAAATCCAGTAATACTTGATTTGAACATAAATACTGTAATATCTTTGTCACCCATATTGGTAATATGAAAAAGTCTCTCATTGTCAGAAACACCAAAATTATTAGCTTTAACAATATTTAAGAATGCATCTGTATCTCTCTCCCAAAAATCTTGGCGATTAAAAAATGATTCATATGCTGAACTATTCACATTACCATTTTGATATTGTGATGATACTGAGATAGATTGCCATTCAACCTTATCTCTATTTGGATTTGTGGCTAAAAGATTTAGAGCCCAAACTGGTCCACTTTTCAACATTTGTTTTACTGTTTTGTGAAAAAATGAACCTTTATTTTCTAGCCTTCTATCATCATCACCAAATATAGAAGTGAACTCATTGGGATTTGTAACATAAATTGGTGTATTAAAAGGACCTTTTTTAGAAAAACCAGGAACTAAATTTACTAGAACATTCTGTACTGGAAGTTCTATAATACTACTATCAATTTCTTCGATAAAAATACCTGGTCTTTTATATTTTCCGAAATCTGTGTCTTTAATTGGCATAATTAAAAAATTATTTTTATGGTATATATTAATTTTTTTTTTGAAAAAAAGCATTTTTTTTTACCTTTTTACATTATTATATATTAATATGATTTTTTAAAAAAAAGCCAAAAAACATGCAAGATATATTATTAAATTCTTGGTAATATTAAATTAAATCTGTATCTTTGTACATCATTAAAATAAATAAAAATATGAATAGAGACTTGTTCATGAAATAAAAAAATAAATAAAAATGAATAAAGATATTAAACCATTATATAGAAAAGTTAATACAAAAGCTCGCGGTGTTCATCACAATATTGGTCATAATGCAAAAACTGATAGGGGCAAAAAATCTGGTATTAAAAAATCCATGAAAAAAGATGTTCAACGTGGGTTAGATTATACTCCTCTTTATAGATTTCTTCTTTCTAAGATTGGAGAAGATTGGACTAAAATTCATTCCGAAGCAATAAAAAGATTAGATTGTGAAGAACCAATTTATCATTTAGTCGCTAGGAACGACTCCGAAAAAAGAGATTATGTAGGCTGTGATGAATCATCATACTATAGTGGTTTATATATTGATGAAAATAACAAATTACAAAAAGTAAATCCAAATTTTAAAAATGAAGATTTAATTCCATCTTGTAACTGTTGCACTCACACTTTCAATGGTAAAGTTCTTATTAGAAAATATAATTCTGATTATTATTTAAATGAAAATTTAAATTCAAAAAAATTCGTATAAATGTTTGGTGTATTTAAATAAATATAGTATCTTTGTAGAGTCAAATAAATAAAAAACACAATTAAAATGAAAAGAAGATTCTTTTTTAACAGAGTAGTTGCAATCACTAAAGTATTTAATGGTGTCAAAGCAAATGAAGACCTTGATAAATTTGATAATCAGATTGAAAATGGCTGGTTAATTACAAAGTATGACAACAGGGAAATTTGTAGGGTAGAAGTTTCTAAAGTTTATTACAATTTTGATTTTTCACATTTTTCAAAATCAATTTTATCAGAAATACAAAAATATTTCACACCTGAAACCTACAAACTTAAAGCAGCAAGCGGTGTACAAGAGATCAAATTGATCGGTGATGAATTATTTATTGATAATGAGCGGTATGAAAAAATGATTAGTATTGTCAACTCTACTGACAAAAGTAGGGCTCTTTCAATGAATGTTGGTCTGGTAAAATGTGAAAAAGGTAAGAATCCAACATCAATTACAATCTTAACTAGTTTTAGCAACAAACATTACAAATCTTCGTTACCTGAAAAAATAAAATCTTTCTCTGAAAATCTTATCAATTTCAATATGGATATTGATTTTCATGTTAAAACAATTGACGACTTAAAAAATAAAGAAGTCACAATTGTAGAATTCGCAAAATCTGTTCTTTTTGACAAAAAAGGCAAACTTGTAAAAAGTGTTGAATTAAAACTCGCAGCATTAGGTAAAAAATTAATGTATGAATATGGTTTCAGAAAAAATTATAATACTTTAAGTAATTTAACTGCTGCCGATATTGATAAAATTGAGGATTTAACATTGAATGCAAAAGTACTATATAGCGCATATGTTGAATTATTCAAAGATAGTGATACATCTATTATTGCAAGAGAATCAAGAAGGGTTATTGAAGCAATTGAATCTATTAATTAAAATTTAATATCTCACAAATTAAAAAGAAGGTTATCACCTTCTTTTTTTATTTTTTACTGAATAGTTCAGAGCATTTTTTTTATTCTAAAAAAATAATTACATTTGATTATACAAAAAGAAAAACAAATCAATATAATTATTTTTAAATTATAAAATATAGTAAAACAAAGACTAGATTTTTTACTATATATATGCTCTAAATTATATCTATGAAAGAAAACGACAAAATTAACGAACTTGAAAGACAGTTTGAAGAAAGAACAAACCTTAATTTTCAAAACTTTTACAAAAACTATAAGCCAAGATTAATGTGGTATATATCTAGATACACCAAAGATCCTGAAATAGCAGAGGACCATGTAGAAGATGCTTTTATACAAGCATTATTAAATATTAGTACGTATAAAAGACCAGATGAAGGTGGTGCACAAGTAAATACCTGGATTTACAAAATTGCTGAAAATATTGTCAAAAAGGCTCACAAAGATAGTGAACGTCTTCCAACCAATTCATTAGACAAAGAAATGGCAGAAAATTTTAATTTATCTAACATTATTCCATATGATGATGGTAGACGGCATATTGATGAATATAATATATTTGTTAAAAAAGCTAATTTTATTAAAGAGACAATCTATAATTTACCTGAAAAAGATTTCAAATATAAAAAAGTTTTAATTATGAGAGAAATTGAAGGTATGGCATATAAAGAGATTTCAGAGGAATTAAATATTAATCTTTCAACTATTAAATCTCAGATTAAAAAAGGTAGAAATATTGTTAAAAAAAGAGTGCAAAAAAAATTTTCCGAAATAGATCACAATGGCGCAGAAGGCGAAGAAGAACATAATATCTTATGAGTCCTGTAAATGGAATATAAAATTATGGAGACAAAGATGGTATTTATATGCCATCTTTCTTCATATTAAAAACTATCTAAATCCAATGGTAGTAATTGAATTATTACTTGGTGGTAGATTAGATATAGACACTGAGAAAAAAATGGGATTAGATTGGCGAGATATTAAAAGACATATTGAATTAAGTAAAATGTATAAATTTTCAACAAAATATGAAAGAGAAGATTGAAAATATAAAAATCAGAAAAACAGTAACTTATGAAATTGAAGTTATTGAAACTAATGAACCAATTCCAAAAGAACAAGAAATCGATTTTATAGAATGGTTGTCAAGTATGACAAGCGAATGTACAACAGGCAAAAATCATGAATATTATTCTTATACAGATAATTATAAAGAAGATATTGGCGTGACATTTTATATAAGAACCATTTAAAATAAAAAATAATGAAAGATAGAAATGAAAAACCTATTCCTGGTTATGATTTTTCTTTAAGCAAAGAAAAAATAAAAGAAATTTTTAATACACCAGAAAAAATAGAGTATTCAGAAAAAAAGAAAAAAACTCAAAAAAGAAGAGAAAATGTTTATAAATTCACATCAATTGGATTATCTACTAATTCTGTGAGAAATTTAATTATAGCAAATGTAATATTTTTTATTGCCTCATATTTTATAAATATGAATTCTCTTGCATTATTTAATATTACAGACCAACATTTTGCAATATGGCAACCAATAACCTCAATGTTTCTTCATGGTGGAATTTTGCATATATTATTAAATATGTTTGTTTTATGGCAATTTGGTAATCAAATTGAGCAAGTTATTGGTACAAATAAATTTTTAACATTATATTTCCTAAGTGGAATAACTTCATCATTACTTTGGATGTTTCTTGGAACAGGTCCAGCTGTTGGCGCATCAGGCGCATTATGTGGGTTATTAGCAGCTTATATTTTCATTGCACCTGAAACTGAAGTATTATTTTTATTTATTATTCCAATGAAAATGAAAAATTTTATATATGGATTTGGTGCATTGTCCCTTATATTTGGATTATTATCATTAATAAATCCATCTTATGGATTTGGTATTGGTCACTTTGCACATCTTGGTGGACTAATTGGTGGTTATTTACTTACTTATTATTGGACTAAAAATAAATTAATTCAAACATTTTAATTTTTTTATTCAAAAAAAAATGTCTATATTTGAAGTCTAAAATATAAACTATGAAAAAGATTATATTATTATTTTTCTTAATGACATTTACATTTTCAGTTTTTTCTAATCAATATTTTGATACAGAAAAAGGCAAACAATCCATAAAACCAGCAATTGCTCAAATGGATACTGCTAAAGTTTATGCTGAAAAAAGTGCAAATTTATTAGTTAAAGAATATAAAATGTGGGGGTTAACGAAAACAATTCAAGTGAATAGTAATGTCTTCTTACCAATCGTACTATTCATAACATTATTCTTAGTTTGGTTAAAAAATAAAAAATAAATAATAAAAAATATGATAGATTTTTATAAACATGTGATACCCGATAGAATGCACGAAAAGCTTACAGAAGCTGTCGTAGCAATGATGGCAACAGGTAATTTGCCATATTATGGTGAATTTGCGTTATTCATCAACTTTTTTGAAACAAAAAATAATCCTTATGTTCCAACAGCAGGAGTAAACGTCACATCTGCTGGTATGAATTTTTACTGGGATCGCAAATTCATTGAAAGTTTAAGTCAATCGGCAGTAAATTTCCTATTAATTCATGAAGAATTTCATATTCTTTTTGATCACATCAAACGAAGTGTTGGTTATGATCAAAAATCGGCAAACATTGTTCAAGATATGATTATAAATCAAATCATTCTTGATGAAATTATGAAACAACAAGGTCTTGGATCAGGACCAACACCATTTATCAGCATTCCAAAAGATATACTCAAAAACAATAGTGCTCTTTTTATTCCAAAAGAATACAAAGGTGAGCCAGTTTTTGAAGACCTATACGAATGGTATGTTAATAAAAAACGAGAATGGCAAGAAAAAAATAAAGATAAAATCCAGCAAATGAGAAAAGAAGCTGGTAAATGTCCTAAATGTGGCGCATCTATTCCTCAACCAGGAGATCAATCAGAAAATCAAGATGATGGGGAGAGTGGTGAAAATGATAAAGGACAAGGAAACAAAGAAAAAGACGGTCAAGTCGGTGGAAAAAGCGGTGCAGACGGTAAAAATAAAGAAAAACAAGGCAAAAGCGGTCAAGGTGGTGATCAAGATAGTGACGAAAATAGTGGTAATGAAGGTAATGAAAATAAATGCCCTAATTGCGGACACGAGCATAACAATAATCAGTCTCGTCAAGGAAAAAAAGACACCTCTGGTAAAGATAGGTATGGTAAATACGGCAAAAACGATGCTGAATGTTATTCACTAGACACAATTTTTGAAGGTGAAGAAAGAGAAGAACAAAATACTCTTGACGCTCATCTACCAGATGATATTCCACAAGAATTAAAAAGAGAAATTGTTGAAGGAATAATGACAAAGCTGAAAAACAGGGGACTTTCCTCTGGCGAAGTTGAAGCAATTTTAAATAAACTTCGTAAAACACGTATTGACTATTTAAAAGAAATAAAAAGAACAATGAGTAGTCATATTTTTGGTTCTAAGAAATCAAAAACAATAGTTAGACCAAACCGTAGAGGTATTGATGGACTTAAAGGAAATAAAAAATATAAAAACGAAATTAACGTCATATTAGACACAAGTGGTTCGATGTCAGGTAGCTTCGAAAAAGTATTATCCTACATTTTCCAAAACGATATTGAAATGAATTTAGTTCAAATAGACACAGAAGTAAAAAAAGTATATAAAATTACTTGTAAAAAAGAACTAGAAAAAATGAAAATTTTTGGTCTTGGCGGTACAACTTTAACTCCAGCATTAAAATTTATTGCAGATAAAAAAAATAAAATAAGCATATTCAACACTGTAATTTTAACTGACGGATGTACAGATTCGTTAGATTTTCAAGGAATTAGAACAAAAACTTTGATTTTATCCACAGATGGTAAATGTCCAATTGCATTTGATAATGGTAAAATTAAGCAGATTGAGCATATTGATAAACAAGATTAATATTTAAATTCGGATTCAATCTTTATATTCTTAGTAGAATTTATAGAGTTCTTTGTAAAGCACAAATTAGAAATATCACCTATAATCTCAGGTGATATTTCTTTTTGATAACCATACCAAATAGAAATTTTATGATCAAGAGAAGGATAATTTGGATCTTGTCCACGTAAAATAAAATTACTCCTTATATCCTCATTGTCATAATAATCTAAACCATTCCATTCTAATAATAGTGCTTTTTTATTTCTATTAGTAATTCTATTGACATTTCTTTTATATAAAATAAAATCTGAAAGTAAATTATCTGACAATTGTATGCCAATTTTTATTCTAGTATTTTTCATTTTTTCAATGACAGCATCGCTTTGACTGGCACTTTCAAATCCATATCTTTCTAAATTTGTTTTCTTAATTTTTTCTTTAACATCATTTAACTTAAAAACACTATCAACACCATATTTATCTATATTATTTTCTTTTCGTTTATCTAATAATTCTTTGTTTTGAAATGTATGTTCAACTCCATATTTTTCTTTATTTGTTTTTATATTCTTATTTATTGAACATTTTTTACAACAGTAATAATCATGCGATTTTAAAGATTTTGTATATGTTCTCATTTTTATATTTGTTTCACAGCCACAATCCGCACATTTCGCTTTTATTAAAGAATTACTATTTTTACATAAATGTATAGATAATACCATCATATCTATACCAACAATAGCATTATAACCTAAAGATATAAAATGATTTTTATTTCTAGAATTCACACCAACATTAACATACTCTTCAATTATCATTTCTATCTTTTATTTTTTCAAACTCTTTTTTAATAATTTTTTCAACCCAATCATTTAATTTTAGTGAATTTTCTTTTGCATATTTTTTCAAATCAGTATGCAAGTTTTCGTCTATTTTCATATTTTTTAACTTTCTCATATTACTATATATAAAATATATAAGGTCAAAAAGATAAAAAAAGATATAAAAAGATAATTATTTTCAATTTTTTTTATTTATAAATAATGTTTATCTTTGAATTATAAAATAAAAACTCACTTAAATTATGAATAAGAAAAAAAGATTACTAAATTTATTTACTCAAGATGTGAAATATAACTTTCATCTTATTAGAACTATTGATCCGAATGGTCATCTTCTTTATTTGATGAAAAACGAATCACCATTAAATCAGGATTCATTAGAATTCGCGCCAACAGTAATTATACAAGAATTATTAAAAAATTGTTCAGTTGAAGTTGAAAAATTTGCACCTGCTATATTTTGGACCGATGAATTTGATACTGAAGAATTAAAACAAAAACTTAATAATAATCTCTTAGAAAATCCTGATTTTTCTAATTTTATTGAATCCATCAAAGAACAATATAGAATTTTAGAAATTCAAGATTCTCTATTATATAAAAAAGATCCAGAGGCATATGCAGAATCAAAAAGAGCCGAATACGCTGAACATCAAAAAGAACTTATGGGGGATTTTATTAAGCAACACCAAGATTCAAAAAATAAAAGAGAAGAAGCACTCTTAGAATATAATGACAACTTAATAAAACTATTAAAAGATTATTTTGAAGATATTATAGAATTTGAAAAAAGAGATTTTGATTTTAATGTAGAACTTGATAAAATTATTGGTAGCTTAATTGATCCTGAAACTTGGATTAAAATTGATGATAAACCATTTAATTGTAGAATTGAACTATCTGCACTATTTGAAAATAAAATGAAAGTTTATCTAACAGATAATAATGATTATTCATTTAGTGCGATTTTGCGATTTGAAAAAACTCAACTTATCACAGAGGAAATCATTAGAATTGATGAAAGTATCACATCTCCAAGAATAATGTCTGATTATGATGCTATAGCTCAATTATACAATATTGATATTAAATCAATACCAGAATGGGAATATAAAAATGAATCAGATCGCTTTGAATATATTATCGATTATTTAGTTCCAATTTTCAAAGAATCAAAAGAAAAAAGAAAAGAAGAATATTTAAATAAAATTAAAGAAGAAGCAGATGAAAAAGAAGAATTAGAAGATTTTGAACATACTTTTGATGATACTGAAGAACATAATTCTAAAAATAATAATATGAACACAAAAAAAACAAATCCAAGTGATTGGTATTTTGATGTATGGACAGCAACCGAAAATGGTGGGGATGTTAACGATCCCGATCCATCAATAATCGCATTATCAGAAGATGGATCTAATTGTTTAGATGATCAATTAGGATCACATAATTTACCACAGGATATTATTGATGCTCTTAATAGAGCAGGAATATTTGGTGATTCAGAAATAATGGAAGCATGTTGGGAAGTCAATGATTATGAATCAAAAACAAAAGAAGACATTATAAAAAGTATGGAGAAAGAAGGATTTATTTATGTACCAAATATGTTTATATAATTAAGAATTCAATTTTTTTTATATAAAAACAAAATGTATATTTATAACAGATTAATAAAAGAAAATAAATAATAAATAAATAAATAAAAGAATAAATAAATTATGGTAAAAAATCAATCAATTCCAAAAGGTATCACCTATGAACCAGCAAGTAGATTTCCTGAAGGGTTTGAAAATCTTTCAGATCGTGAAAAGAAATATTACAAAATGATGAACGCAAAAAGTGGCGTTCTTTATATATCTTCTCCGCCAGGATATGCCAAATCTGCAATTATGAGGTCAATTGCTAAGAATATGGGACATCAGTATTTTGACATTCGTCTTTCCATGGTGGATGAGACAGACGTAGGTCTGTTTCCAACAATTGGAGAAGAAGAAGTTGAAGGCTCAGACGGAGAAAAAAAGATGCAAAAAATGTTGTCACACGTTGCACCTAAATGGGCATATATGGCAAACAAGTGTCCTACTATCATACACTTTGAAGAATTAAATCGTTCTACACTTTCAGTTAGGAATGCTGCTCTTCAAATGCTACTTGAAAGAGAAATTGGCGCATTTTTCAAATTTAACGAAAATGTTATGATGTGCGCATCAGGAAACTTAGGTGAAGAAGACGGTACAGACGTTGAGGAGTTTGACCAGGCTCTTAACAATCGACTAATTCATATTCAACATACACTTCCTTTTCCTGAATGGGTTGAAAGGTACGCAAACGAAAACGTATGCCCAGTAATTATTCAGTTTTTAAAAACACACACTGAGCACTATTACAAGAAACCTGATGAAAGAAATACCACCAACAAAACTAGTAAAGCTTACGCTACACCAAGGTCTTGGACATTTTTAAGTGATTATATATTTGAAAATTTTGGTGAGTGGGAAACCAGAAAAAGTCTTGATGAAAAAGATGAATATAAACTTATTATTGATAAATTTACTGGACAGCCAAAAATGTTCAAAAAATTTCCAAGTGTTCGTACTTGGCTCAATGATATTAAAGAAATTGGACATGGATATATTGGTGGATCAAATGCTGGATTTATGCGTTATTGCGAAGATACTTTAAAAATATCATTAGACGACGTTTTAGATCGCTTTGATGAAATTGAGACTGATGTTAGAGGTTTTAATAGAGATAAAAAATCTGAACTTCTTGCTAACATGAAAGAACGTAAAATCGCTCAATTGAAACCAAAGCAAGTTGAAAATCTTGTTAAGTTTCTTTGTACAATTTCAGACGATGAAATGGTAGGATATATCCTACATGTACTTGATACTGAATATAATTTATCAGAAGAAGGTAAAGAAAATAAAATGGCTGAAAAATTCCTTGCATCAAAAGCCTTTAATAAATTCCGAGATGCTATTATGAAGCATGTTGATGATGATGATAAAAAATAATTTCTAAAATAGAGGTAGTACAAAAACTACCTCTATTTTATAAAACATAATTAATGAAAAGAAAACAATTATTATCCAACGCTATTAAAAAATGTACAAAATCTGACGGTTTTGCTAGTTTTTATGATATTGGCAATCTACTACATAAAAAAAGAACATATTATAAAATCGGTCCAATATACTGTAAAGAACTAAGAATAAAATTATCAACATTTCTCAAATATTATTTTCCAGAAATAGAACTTGATGAAAAACAACAAAAATGTAAATTAAATAATGGATGAATTAGAATTAGAATTGCATAAACTTAATGCAATGTTTCTACAAGGTTCTATTAAAATACTAAATAGAAGTATAAATTTTTATAAAAGATATCTTATATTTACTATATTTATGACACTTTTTAATTTCTATTTTATAATATCAAATTTAATAAATTCAAAATCATATACAACATCTGTTATAGCAACAATATTATGGTTAATTTCAGATATGTTTAATTTATATTTTTTAAATGTGCAAAAAAAGAAGTTAAAAAAAGAAGTTCTACAATATGATGAAGAACAAAAAATAATAGACTATCCTAAATATATAAAAGATCAAAGATTAAAAAAATTAAAAAAATTAAAAAAAATTTAATTCATATATTTTTTAACACCATCAATAACATCTTTTGGTTGAATTGCCTTAGAACAAATAAAATCGTTATTTTTTGGGCAAAACATCCAATTAGATGCATCAAAAGTAATATTAGAATCATTCCAACATCCATTACAAACATTTGAATTATATATTCTTGTACAATTGGATTTAAATTCCAGCCATGGTTTTGTAAATCCACTCACTAAAACAACTGGTGTACCTACAGCCCAAGACACCCACGCCAAGCCTGAGCTAATTGTAATCATCATTTTAGCATATTTAATATCTGTTATTCTTTCTGATAAAGGATAATTACCAGTCTTATCAATCACATATTTTGATTTAGGAGCTTGATTATAATGTCCAAGAATACCAAAACTTTTATATTTATCAATTAAGACTATTTTATAACCATTTCGCCCTAAAAAATCAAATAATCGTTCCCAACCAAATGGATTATTCCAATATTTAAGTTGTGATGTGGATTGTATTGCAACAACAACATATTTACCTTTAATTTTTGTTTCTCCTTCAGGTATATTTATTTTTGAAACATATTCCTGATCCGGTATTCCTAATATTAAATTTGCTATTGATTGTAATGAATATTTTCTATAATCAAATGTTTTTATAGCATTATCGTATTTTTTATTATCAGCATACCAATATTCTGAAGACAGAACATTATCTATCATATAAAGTTCTGGTCCAAAATCAATTCTAAATTTTTTATCAACATCATTAATATAATTAGAATCTGAAATATCGGTAAAAATAATATCTGTATATACTTTATCAAATAAATTTTTGTGATAAGTATATAAAATAACCTCAACATTATTTATTTTTCTATATTCTTCAACACAAGGGACAAATGCAATATTATCACCCAATGAATTTGAACCAATTATAACATAAACTCTATTAAATTTATCAGTTTTTTTTCTTTCAAAAATGATCTTATCTTCTGATGTGACTCTAATTAGAATACACATTTCAGGCGTAGAATCTATTTGTGTCCAATAATTAACTTTAATCATGTCTGAATATTTTACTTCATTTGTACTCAAATCTATAAATTCCACATAAAAATCCCTATCATCAGAATCCCCAACAATATTTAAAAAAGTATAATCATCTCTAAACCTAGTAACAAAATTTATCATAATTAAATTATAATTTTTATAAAATCTTCAATACGTTTTAAAGATATTATAATATTTTTCATCTTTCTCTATCATAATATAATTTCTTTTAGTTTTTTATACTAGCAATTGTTATTTTGTAACTACCTGACTATCAATCATTCACATTTGCTCCACCCGCAATTTCGGCAAGTTTTGCACCCAGCCTCATATGTTAAATCTTTTGAACCACATTCAGGACATGATTCGCCAATAATTTTAGAATTTATATATTTCTTTATAATTCTTTTAACACCAGACTTCCAAGTTCCAAATGCTGCATTATCTGATAATTGCAAACTATCTATAAGATCAATAACACTAGGAAGGTGAATACGATGTCTTAAAAAAGCTGATAATAATTTGCTTGTATTCCAAAATTCTCTATCAAATGCTCTATTTAAACCCTCCATTGTAACATGATATCCATCTTTATCTTTATAAACAAAGTCATATCTACTTTTTTCACCTTCTTCTTTATATCTAATAATTTCACCTTTTTCTACAGAAGCTGGAATATAAAATTCATCTAATAGACCTGTAAATATTTCGTATGGATATTTTTGACCTTTTTCATCAACCATTAATCCTAAAACACCAACCCATTTTTCTTTATTATTAGTAAATCTAACAACATCACACTCAAGCCTTTTAGGTCTTGGCTTAGCATTATTTTCTTGAGGTTCTTTTACTACATTTTGTGTAGTACCTTCATTAGACATAATAACACCTTGACGAGAGCCATCACGATAGACAGTCATTCCTTTACATCCAGACTTCCATCCCATTTCGTACACTTTAGATACAATATCTTCAGTAACATTATTTGGCAAATTAACTGTTACTGAAATAGAATGATCTACCCATTTTTGAATTCTTCCTTGCATTCTAACTTTTTCAACCCAATCTACATCATTAGAAGTTGCCTTATAATATGGTGATTTTTCTATTATTAATTTAAGATCAGAATCTTTCATAGCTTTAACTTCTTCAATATTATAACCATTAACATCTAACCAAATTTCAAATTTATGATGAAAAACATTATATTCTTCCCATTTTACACCTTCAGCATCTGTATAATCAACTCTACCACTTTTATCTGTTGGGTTTATTTTCCGTCTTCTTTTATAAGAAACTAAATATGCTGGCTCAATACCAGAAGTAGTTTGTGTCATAATTGAAACTGAACCAGTTGGTGCAATAGTTAAAAGAGCAATATTTCTTCTACCCCATTGTTTTAACATTATATCTAATTCTGGATCAGAATCTTTTAATCTCTGAACAAAAGGATTACTTATTTCTCTTTCATAATCATAAATAGGAAAAGAACCTCTTTCTTTTGCCATTATAGCAGATGATTTATAAGCATTTATAGCCAAAATTTTATGTACTTCAGTTGAAAACTCAGTTGCTTCTGATGTGCCATATCTTAAACCTAACGCCGCTAGCATATCACCTTCAGCAGTTACTCCTAAACCAGTTCTACGACCATTTAAAGTCATTGTCATAATTTTAATCCAAGTTTCTCTTTCAACTCTCTTAGTCTCATCATTTTCAGGATCTGATTCAATTTTACTCAAAATCATATCAATCTTTTCAATTTCAAGATCAATAATATCATCCATAAATCTTTCAGCATAAATTACATATTCTTTAAATTTATTCCAATCAAAAGATGCATGTTTTGTAAATGGATCTACAACAAAACTATAAAGATTAATTGCAAGTAATCTACATGAATCATAAGGGCATAAAGTTATTTCACCGCACGGATTTGTACTAACTGTCTTAAAACCATAATCTTGATAGCAATCTGGAACAGACTCCCTCATAACAGTATCCCAAAATAAAACACCTGGTTCAGCAGATTTCCAAGCGTTATGAATTATTTTTTTCCATAACTTTTGAGCATCAATATCTTTTGTGAAAATAGGATTTTTAGAATCTATTGGAAATAATTGGGTATACATTTTTGCATTTAATGCAGCTTCCATAAAATCATCATGAACTTTAACTGATATATTTGCGCCGGTCACTTTACCGTGTTCTAATTTAGCATCAATAAAATCTTCTGAATCTGGATGTTTTACGGAGCAAGTCAACATTAATGCACCTCTTCTTCCACCTTGGGCAACTTCATTTGTAGAATTTGAATATCTATTCATAAATG